>Ga0233431_1000329_pt1 | contig 109452 bp, 116 predicted proteins | sample SI_118_April2016_FD_179867 | JGI IMG/M metagenome (GOLD analysis project Ga0233431, IMG submission 179867) | Seawater microbial communities from Saanich Inlet, British Columbia, Canada - SI_118_April2016_200_MG | ecosystem: Environmental > Aquatic > Marine > Inlet | place: Canada: British... | reverse complement strand
ATCCTGAACCAGATTCTTTGGGTGAAACTGGCACGGGTGGGAGTATTGATGAGGCCAGAGAATTTCAAGAAGATAAATTTGGAGAAGCTCCAGAAATTATAGAAGATGAGGCAGATACTACGGTGGTAGATCGCTACACCAGCCAATATGAAAAATTTGTAGAAGATGAGGCAGAACCTGAAGAAGCTCCTGAGGAAGAGGAAAGTTCTTCAAATCCATCAGCTGAGACTAGTATTGATGATCGCAGACAATTTCAAGAAGATAAATTTGGAGAGACTCCTGAAAAAGTCGTAGTAACGTCTATTACTATAGATGATCAACTTACAACTGCTCCAAGTTCGTACGATGACTATGTGGATTACATGAATCCTGTAGCACCGATGCCTTCTTCTGATTCAGACGCTCCTTATGTAGGATATGGTGCTCCTACATCTATTAATGTGGGAGAAGCTGAAACTATAACCAATGAAGACGAGGAGAATTTACATTTATGGCAGCAAGCTCAGCAATCTGAAGTTGTTCATGATGTGGCCGAAGTAGTTGCAACAAGTTTATATAGCGGTTGGGAAGCTATCTATGGAGAAGAGAAAGCTTTTGAATATGCTTCATCAATAGTAAATCCTGATTATAACTCTGGTCCAGATCTTTTTGGAAACTACGTTTCTTCCTGTCAGGGTAGTGTTGCAGATTGTAATGGTGGATCGGCTGCTTTGGGAGGCGTAGCAGTTGCTGCAGCTGCAGCTTCAATCTATGCAGCGCCAATAGTGGCAAGCTCTGTGGTAGAAGCAGCACCAGTAATCGCCAATACGGCTGTTTCTACTGCTAATACGGTTGGTTCTGCTGCCAGTACGGCATATGGTGCAGCCAATGCAGCGGCCACAGCAACATATGCCTATGGAAGTGCTACTACTGCTGTTACTTTAAATGCAGTGACGGCGACAGGGGCTTACTCTGCTGCTGCTACTGCATTAAGCAGTGTTGCAGGAACAACAGTCGCGGGTAGCGTGACTATAGGAACAGTTGCTTCTCATGTTGGGGCAGCCGCTGGAGCTTATTCAATGGCTAGTACTGCGTTTACTACAGGAATTCCTATTGGTGAATTAGGAATTATGGTAGGCGGAATTGATGATTTTGTAGGTGGTTTTGGTAACTTGGGAAACACGAATTTGGTTTCAACAATTAATAATTCGGTTGGAACAACAAACGATATTGTAGGCTTAGGAACTGACCTCACGGGAATAGACAGCCCTGGTTGGATACCAACAAATGCTGGCAGTTTCTTGATTTCTGGAGTGGCAGCAAGTTTTTAGTTATTAACCATGAAAAAGAACTATACTATAGTAAGTAAAAGGATAAAAAATAATTTTCTGCCTATGACTGATAACACTTATCAAGCCCCAACATCAATCCCTGCTCAGCCAGTTGTGCCTACCAATCAGAGCCAGTTGCCGAGTTGGTTGAAAAAACCAGGAGCCCTAATTGCATTGGGAGTAGTGGTAGGTTTGTTTTTATTTTGGATTTTTGCTGGCAGAGGGCAGAAAGTAATCACTGTCTCTGGTCGATCAAAGCTTCAGTTTGAAACTGACAAAGCAGAAATATCTTTACTTTATTTTCAACGAGGCCAGCTCAGAGGAGCTTTATATAGTCAATCTCAAGTTGACTATGACAGAATCATGAATCAAGTTGAAAAATATCCCCTGGAAGCTCTTGCTAAGGGCCCTGCCCAAACTACTCCTCAAGCCTCAGGAAATGGTTTCGAGTATCGCCGGAATGCTTTGGTGAAAATTTCAGGAACTGATTCGATTAAATCTATTCTTCGCCAATTGGAAAGTGAAAACATTATTATTGCCGGGATGAGATACTTACCCACAGATGAAGATCAAGTGCAAAAAGAATTGTTAGATGCAGCTTTAGTTGATGCTAGAGTAAAAGCAAAACATATGGCAAGAGCATCAAATAAATTCCTCGGAGGTTTGGTAGCCGTGAGTGAGGTGGCCTCTAATGCCGAAACAGGTACGGGTGGAATTTCTTCTTCAGTAGGGTCAGAAGTTAATAATGTGCCTCAGGTAGAGTTACAAAAAGTAGTCCAAGTTACTTATCGACTAAGCTGGTTGCCATCTTTATTTTGAAGATCTTCTGAGTTACGATAGACTCCTTATGGCTCATCTCCCACGCCCAGTGGTGCGTTTAATCGAAAAGTTTGAAAGACTGCCTGGTATTGGCCCTAAGTCTGCTCAACGCCTGGCTTTTTATTTACTGCGAAATCCTGTAGAAGAACTAGAGGACTTTGCACAAAAATTAGTTTCCTTAAAAAAAGACACCGTTTTTTGTGAAGATTGTCATAACGTGAGTGAAAGTAATCCTTGTCCAGTTTGTGATGATAAAAATCGTGATGAAGCACTGCTGATGGTGGTTGAGTCTCCTTTGGATCAATTAGCGATTGAGCACTCTGATAAATACCAAGGTTTGTACCACATTTTGCATGGGGCCATTGATCCACTCAATAATGTTGGTCCAGACCAGCTTTATCTTAAAGATGTCTTGGATAGATTGGATGGAGTGGAAGAATTAATTCTAGCCACTAATCCGACTATGGAGGGTGAGGCAACGGCACTTTATATTCGTGAGTTAGTTGAAAATAAAGGACTTGAAATCAAAATTACTCGCATCGGTCATGGCTTGCCAATAGGGGCTGATATTGAATATGCTGACGGAGTCACTATTGCTCGAGCACTCGAGGGTAGGCGCTCCTTGTAAAGGTTTTATTTCTTGATACACTATTAGTAATGATCTCCACAGATCAACTTATAAAGGCGTTTGTTTTCCGCACCATTTTGTTCGGAAAATAAGCGCTTTTTTTGTGAGGTTATTAAGTTGATCTGGTTTTATTTAGGTAAAACCAAAGGAGGCTAGTATGCGCATCTTGATTGCGTCCAAAACTTTAGAAGTATCCCCACCGCTTCGTAGATTTGCACAGGAGCAAGCGTTGAGATTAAGCAAGCTTGAGCAGCGAATTTCTAAAGTACGGGTGTCATTGGAAAAACGAGTCCAAAAATCAAAACGCGATCGCAATGCCCTAGTCAAGTATGTAGTTAATTTACCAGGAAAAACTCTCGTAACTAAAGTTAAGGCTCCAGATATGTATCAGGCTATTATTGATGCCACAGACAGAGCAATTCGCCAAACTAGGAAATTTAAAGAAAAGCGTTTGACTAAACAGCGTCATGCTTGAATTAAGCTAACTTCTAGTTATGAGTTGAGAAGAGGGTGGTTTTCTAGTATTGTAGACTCATGACTGACCCTGCAGCAGCAACTAAGCAAACCGGTGATGATAAGAGAAGTCCTTTGGATATCTTGGAAGATGTTCTAGAGGATGCTAAAGGCAAAGTTGAGGCTAAACAAGATCAAGCGGCAGCTGTAGAAGAAGAAAAACAGCGAGCTGATTTAGCTCAACTTCGAGCACAAAAAAAAGAACAAGCCGCAGTGCAGATTCAAACAGAACTCCAGAAAATGAAAGAAATTAGCAAAATGCCTGCGCAACAAGCTCGTCGGGATCAGGATAAGGCTGAAGAAGCCGAAGATGCGGCAGAAAAAACTTCTCAAGAAGGCTATAAGATTAATCAACTTGGACACACGAAGGTTTAATATATGCCAGGACCAAAACCAGGAATGCGGCCACGACCGATGGGTGGATTTAACCCTGGCATGGGAGCTGCCAATGAACATCTGGATGAGGCGTCTTTTAAAGCTGCGGGAGCACAAAAACAACTCTCGCAACAGCAAAGTAGTACTCAAACAGCTTCTGGTAAAAGCGGCACCAATCCTTTAGTTCCTCAGGCGGATTCTCAGGTTCCAACCGGAGAAGACCAGGGTGCTTTTCAACCTGAAAAGCCACGAGAAGTAGCTGGTTTCAAAAAAGAGTTGATCGACCGACCCCTTCAAGATATTAAAACAGGCTTAGCAAGTTTTGTTGATCTAAATACTTTATTTAATGTGAATACAGAGGATTCTCCTGAAGAGCAAGCCAATAAGAAAAGCCTCCATCAACGATTTGGAAAATTGACGCAGGAGCAACAACAAGTGGCTCAAAAAAATTATCAAAAAAAGATGGAGGAGAAAAAACTTGAGCAAGAAGAAGAGGAGCAAAAAAAGCAAGAAGAAGCACAAAAAGAGCAGGCTTCAATAGCACCACCTTCTAGTCCTAAGAAAGGTCCAATTGGTCCGGCTTCAGGTATGAGTAAAAAAGAAAAAACCGGTGAAATGCTCCAGCAATCTCGTCAGGGCTTGAGTCGAGCTGGTAAGAAATATTAATGATATACTGCCAGGTTGATGATGAAAATTTACAATACTCTCTCTAAAGAAATTGAGCAACTCCAACCTCTAAATCCTCCCAATTTGAGTTTTTATTCATGTGGACCAACAGTTTATGACTATGCTCACATCGGGCATCTGCGTCGCTATGTAATGGATGATTTTTTGATCAGAACCCTCAAACATGCGGGTTTCAAGGTCAAGTTAGTGCAAAACGTGACAGACGTGGGGCACTTGGCTTCTGATGCAGATCTAGGTGAAGATAAGATGGAAAAAGGAGCCAAAAAATATCAACTCACAGTTTGGGATTTGGCCAAGAAATTTGAAAATCACTTTTATTCTTCAATGGAGAAAATAGGCAATCTCAAACCAGATCATATCTGCAGAGCAACAGAGTTGATCGATGAGCAGATCAAGATGGTCAAAGAGTTAGAAGACAAAGGCTTTACTTATGTGATAGAGAATGATGGTGTTTACTTTGATACTAGCAAACTAACTGATTACGGCAAGTTAGCTCGTCTGGATATTGAGAATTTGAAAGCTGGTGCCAGAGTAGAGACAGTTGAAGGCAAGAGAAACATAACTGATTTTGCCTTGTGGAAATTTGAGCGTCCTGGTGAAGACAGAGCCATGATTTGGCCAAGTCCATGGAGTGAGCGCGGATTTCCGGGTTGGCATATTGAGTGTAGCGCTATTAGCGTCAAGTACTTAGGTGAGCAGATTGATCTTCACTCGGGTGGGATCGATCACATTCCAGTGCATCATACTAATGAAATTGCTCAATCTGAAACGGTGACTGGTAAGAAACCATTTGTAAAATACTGGATTCATCATAATTTTTTACAAGTTGATGGCCAAAAAATGAGTAAATCTTTAGGAAATCTTTTTACTATCGAGGATATCCAAGAGCGCGGATATCATCCTTTGGCTTTACGATTACTGTTTTTAACGGCTCACTACCGAAGTGAAATGAATTTTTCTTGGGAAAACTTAGCTGGAGCACAAAAAAGCTATGAAAGATTAATTAGTTTGATGATGAGTCATCAGCAAGATAGAGGTGAGGTGAGTCAGGGAGAAGAGATAGGGGATTATCGACATCGATTTTTTGACTTAATGGAAAATGATCTCAAAACTTCAGAGGCTGTGGCGGTGCTGTGGGAGGTGACTAAATCTGACCTGCCTGATACAGCTAAAGTAGAATTATTACTGGAGTTTGATCAAGTCCTAGGGTTGGGGTTGGATAGAGCTGAGGAAGCAAATCAAGAACTGGGTAATGAGGGAGTTGAAGAAACCAAGCTCCCAGCTGAGGTCAAATCAATCCTAGATCAACGCCAACAGGCTCGAAACACTCAAGCTTGGGCTTTAGCCGATGAACTACGTCAACAACTCCAGTCAATGGGTTACGAGGTGACTGATGAGGCCAAAGGTCAAAGAGTTCGTCAGTTAAAAACATCAGAGTAATTTTTCCTGCTGAAATGAGAGATAGCTATTTTTAGTCACAATTAAGTGATCTAAAAGATTAATTCCTAGTAACTGACCGGCGTCTTTTAGTCTCGAGGTAGCACTAATGTCTTCTTGACTGGGTTGAGAATCATTGGAAGGGTGATTGTGGACCAAAATCAAGCTTCGGCAAGGAAGTTTTATGGCAGGGGCAAAAACATCTCGTGGCTCAACATTATGAGTATTAACCGTCCCCACCGCCAAAACTTCTTTGGCAAGTAATTCATATCTGGCATTGAGATAGAGACCAATGAGTTGTTCGCGATGACTGGGGCGAATGTCGTTAACTTCTCGCAGGACGTCTTCTGGCTTTAACAATCTAGGTTTGGTTTTTTGACTAAAAAGACGTTTTCCTAACTCGAGGGTAGCAATAATCTTAGCAGCCTGAATCTGGCCAATACCATCAATAGTAGTCAGTTGTTTTAAAGTGGTTTGGGAGAGCTGATCTCCAAACTGAGCGATGATTTGTTTGGCTAAAGATAAGACGCTATTTTTACGAGTTCCAGAGCCCAAAATAACAGCCAATAGTTCGGTTTGAGTTAGGTTTTTAGGACCAGTGGCAAGTAATCTCTCTCGAGGACGTTGGGCTTTAGGTAGTTGATGAACTAATTTAATCATCAGAAAAATTAAAGCAGTTTAAAATGACAACAATCGTAGGAATTTAATAACCCAGACTTGGTTGGGGTTGGCAGATCCGTTTCAAAACCAGCTGAGTTTCTTTGTTAGAGCTGAGGCTATTGATAATACCCAACTTTTGCCCCCAGTAGGTTCCGGGAATAAAATTGGTTTCATGATCCAGATCGATAACAAACAGGAGTGGGATTAGATACTGGCGATGATGAGAGCTTTCTTTGAGGGTTTCTAAAAAATGAAATATTTGAAGTGGCGAGTAACTAGCACTAATAGTGACTAAGCTTGGGGTTTTATTTTGTAAATATTTAATGCCGTGTTGAGTTGATAAAACATGAATCGTAGAAGACTCTCGAGGTAGAAATTGATAATAATTAGCTAACTCTTTTTTTGGTTCGACAATCAAGATAGTATTAGGGTTATTGGCAGGCACTTGTTTAAATAGAGTTAGTTCTACTTAGATTAGAATAGAGTCTGACCAAAAAGGAGTCAAGGAGCTAAGGATGAAGAAAAGATTAAGTATTGGTCAAAAAATTCGCTACGCCAGGACGCAAGTAGGCTTGAGTCAAAAAGAACTCGCTAATCAGCTGCAGCTGTCAGACAAAGCTATTAGTGCCTATGAGGTCGGTCGAGCCCAACCAGGGGTAGAGGTTTTGAGAGATATTGGCCAAGCCACTGGGCGGCCAGTGACATATTTTATTGATGAGCAAAAAACTGAAGAAATTGACCTAGCTGTTAAGATAAAGACAATTGAGAAAGAGCTTAATCAAGTGAAGCAGGCTTTAAAAGAGAAAGGCTATCAACTATGAGTAAAAAAATGAAGAAACTACGTCGACCTATCAGTGGCAGAAAATTGGCGGGAGTGTGTGCTGGAATAGCCGAGTATCTAGGGGTAGATGTAGTGGTCACTAGAGCAGTTTTCATTTTATTATTAATTCCTGGAGGCTTTCCAGGTTTATTGCCCTATGTCTTGCTCTGGATCGTGGTTCCAGAAAAAGAGTAGTGCTCAATCAAAAAGTGAGTGATTGTGGTCTGAAATCAATTTATAAAACTTTGTAATATGAATGAACGACCAGGATTTAATTCAGGAGTTTTTGAGGCGCAAGAGCGTCAGTTTTCAATTAATGAGTTCCCATATCAGGAGATATACTGCAAATTATCATTTCCAGAAGGTTTATCTATTGGTGAAATGATGGCTAGTTTACTCAACTCTCCTCAGTTATCAAAAAGTGAATTTGTTCCATTAATGGATAAAGTAGATATCTTCCATCATATTGTAATGAAGTTTCATACTACTGATGGATCGATCACTCTCACTTATCATCCAGATGGTTCATGGAGATTTAAGCAGAAAGGGAGAAAACAATACTTAGGAAAACATATTTTATATCGAGACGAAACAAAGCTTTTAATCCCCTCAAGTGAAAATATTTATGATTTTACAAACCTACGTCTCTCACAACCACTTACTCCCCAAAATCATTCAGGGATGTACTTGAGAATCAAACATCAGTTTGATGTATGGTTACGAGGACGTGTCTATAAGGTAAATGGAGATCTCATAAGACCTATTGATGGATTTTCGCTTAACGTGCTTGATGTAGTTGAGGAATGTAATCAAGAGCATGGTCCAAAAATGCATCAGATTGAAGTTAAATATCGAGGAATAGCTGATCAATCAGCATCTAAGAAACCCTCTCGTGAGGATATTGCTAGGGATATTTTACTACTTCGGCGACTTGTTTGTGAAGTTGCCAAGCAACAGAATGTTGATGTTAAATCAACCAAAAAGTCTAAAAATAAATGGCTAAGAGAAAACAAGAAATGATAAAATATTTTTTTATTAATCACTTAATGAGGTACAATACTTTTCATGTCACTTAGTATCGGAATTGTGGGTTTACCCAATGTGGGGAAATCAACTTTATTTAATGCCCTTCTCAAACAACAGGCAGCTTTAGCAGCCAACTATCCTTTTGCGACCATTGAGCCTAATGTGGGTGTGGTCCCGGTCCCAGATGGGAGACTAGAGGAATTAGCAGAAATTGTGGGCACTAAGGTAATTAAACCGGCCACGGTCGAGTTTGTGGATATTGCCGGCTTGGTAAAAGGTGCTCATGAGGGAGAGGGTCTAGGAAATCAGTTTTTGGCTCGTATTCGTGAGGTGGATTTGATTTGTCATGTGCTGCGAGATTTTAGTGATGAAAATGTTTTACGAGAAGGCAGTGTTGATGTTAGAACTGATCGAGAAACAATCGAGACAGAGTTGCTGTTGGCAGATCTTGATACCCTAGAAAAACAAAGAGAACCCAAAGCCAGCCAAGATAAAATGGAGCTGCGTAAATGGGATATTATTACTCAATTTAGAGAAAGAGCACGGCTAGGTCAATTAATAAAAGAAGAGATAAAAAGTGAAGAAGAAGCTGATTTAGCTCTTGAATTAAATCTTTTAACAGCCAAAAAAATCTTGTATGCGATCAATGTCGATGAAGAAAAAATCAAAGATTCACCGGGATTAATGGTCAGTTGGGCAGAAAAATTAGGGGTTACAGTCGAGGAAATTGTGATTATTAGCGCCCAAATAGAGAGTGAGTTGGCTAGTCTAAGCGATGATGATCAGCAGCTGTACTTGAGGGATTTAGGGGTTAAAGAGAGTGGGTTAGAGCGTTTAATTAAGCGGGCTTATCAGCAATTGAAATTGCAAAGTTTTTTGACTGCTGGCGAGCTGGAGGTTCGGGCGTGGACGATTAAGTCAGGATCGAGTGCACCTCAAGCAGCGGGGGCAATTCATACTGATTTTGAGAAGAACTTCATCAAGGCGAGAGTGGCAGATTATGTAGATTTTGTGAAATATTCGGGTTGGAAGGGTGTCAAAGAGGTAGGGAAGATGAGGTTAGAAGGGCGTGATTACCAGATGCAAGAGGGTGATGTGGTGGAGTTCATGGTGGGGAAGTAGAGGTTCGATTTTTTTTATTTATTCCAAGAATTTCCTTTTGATCCTAAAAAGATCATTAAGATTGACATTATATAGTATAATATAGGTTCCTGCCTAATTATTTTAAGTGGGAAAAAACAACATTTTAACATTTGTGTTAAGCATGTTGTTTTTGCACTTTAACAGAGCGTCCTAAAAAAATCTAATTTTTAGAGGGCAATAAAGGCACTGATCTTCTTGGAGGAGAAGAGATGCGCTTTAGTCTGCTGTTTTTTAAGCAGGCGAAAAACCAAAATAAATTGGGCGAAAAAAGCGCATCTCTATGGCGCCTTTTAGTCCTCTAAATAGAAGATCAACAGGAGGTTACAATGTTTGAGTTTTTTGGAAATTTCGGAGCAGGAGCATTAGAGTTATTAGCTTGGATAATCTCGATCTGGCCCTTATGGGTAATTGGGTGGCTGGTGGTCTCCCTATTTGCCCTGATGCGGGCAGGAAAAGGATTAATTGCCGCAGGTCTGATGTTAATTGCGGCTGTCCCAATTGCAAGCCTCGCACTCCAAGTAGGCGTTTACTCCGGCGGTAAGGGAATTGCCGCAGTTGAAAACACCTATATGCCCACCGCACGTGCAGAGGCAGATTCCGTCAACATCGCCATGACTGGGGTGGAAGACGTACAAACCAAAGGCATCTGTGGAATAGCTCCCAGCTTTTGTGAGAAGGCTGACGCAAACACAGGTAGTGGCGGCGGTGGACCAACTCCCGCTGGAAACAGTGGCGGCGGTGGACCAACTCCCGCTGGCAACAGTGGAAGTACGGTGGCAACACCGATTCCACCCCCACCACCCATCAAAGTCTTGGTGCCGTTGGAGGGAGAGGAGCTCAGGGTTTGTGTGTTAACACAGTACCCAGAGTTACGAATCATTGAGAAACTCCCGGCTGGTGGATGGCCCTACGATGTTCGCATCGATGGGACAATTCCTGCAAAAACTGACTGGGCCCACACCTCTACCCAAATCCTGATGATCAAGGTCACCCAGGGTTCAAACCATTGGAGGTTGTATAACCCCCATTGGCAAGGATGGGTGCAAATCGATGAAAGGAAGGTTGCAAAAGGCTGGTGGGAACTCGGATCAGAAGTCGAAAAAAGCACGGCTGAGGAGTTGATTGCTGGTATGGGCGGCCTTGAAATAAAGGCAGCCAAGGCGTGGCTCATTCAGGGAACTGGTGATTGGCCTCACCAGTGTTATCGGGAGGAGGTTGTCGGCGGCGAACCTGCTGCTGAAGAACCACCTGCTGCCGAACAGCCAGCCGCTGAACCGACCGCCACCGCAGAGCCAGCCCTCGTTCAACTGACCTGCGATTTCCCCGGCCAAGAAACGGCGGGGACCAACCTGTATGGTTGGATCGGGTCAGTCCCTACGGGATTGATTGGAGAGCTGAATCCCGAGCTCAACATCTCGCCTGAAGGCGAGAACCTGGAAGTAATTTCAGGTATTGTTTGGCCCGACGGTTATGACTGCCCGTAGGGGGTGCACTATGCACTCGCCTCAATAAACTTAAAAAAGGACGCTCACCCCCGGTGGGTAGTATTGCTCTTTTACGAGAGCATCCTCCATACTACCCACCATGTCCAATTTGATTAAAAAATCAGTTGGAAGTTAGTTTTAGAATAAGAATAAGTATTAATAAAAATAAAAAAGGACATAAGATGCCAAGTAATTTGGAATTGCTTAGAGCTATTGCCACACAAGTCGCAGCTAAAGAAATAGCTGAAGCTGTTACTCCCCTTGGAGATGGTAAGGCTGCCGAACCAAAAAAAGGAAAAGGTGTAATAAGAAAACTAGTTGAAGTAGTGGCTAATAGTGCCACTGAGCCTATTAGTAGCTCAGCAGAACAAAAGGCTGGAGCTTTTGAAATCGGGTTACGAGAAGCAGGAATTAAAGCTGGAGCTGAAGCTGGAGCAGGATTGGGATTAACTATTCAGGCTGCCATAAGTGGTGTTCTTAGTGATATGAATTCTCCAATTACTGTTAATGAACCCTCTACAGAGGAGCTTGCAGCTAAAGAAGAGTCGCGCAAATCTAGGCAAGATGCAGCTAAGAAAACCACTCGGGCTGTTGGAAGAGCTGCTGGTGGAGCTGCTGTATTGGCAGGAAAAGCTATTGGAGGAGGTGCGGGATCTTTAGCTAGTGCTGTAGGAAATGCTGGCAAAGCTTGGGCTGCAAGCAGAGCTGCTAAAGCAGGTAATCCAGATGAAAAAGGCATGACGGTGGTTGAAGATGATCATAATACAGTTGATGGCTCTTGGGAAGAATTGTAAATAGAAATTAGTAATTTTTAATTAAATAAAGAAATAAATCATGGGCAACAATCTCATTATAGAAACACTAAAAAGAACTGCTATGGACCAATTTGCTGGATTTAATTCTCCAATTGAAAGTGGTGATGGTAGACCAAGAAATCAAGGTATATTAAATGCTGTCCTGACAAGAGTAGCAGAAAATACTGGAGCTATTGCTTCTTCAACAACTGAGAGTGCTAGCTCTGGAGGAAATACTCTAATGGATAGGGTTGTCAGTGCTATGACTGCTGGTGAAGGATCAACAGCAGCTCTTCCTCAAAGAAGGATTGTGTCTTCTGCGGACAGAGAATCTCAGGGACCGATGACGGTGGTTGATACAGCAAAATTAGGGAGGGATATCATTGCCGCAAGTAAAAAACCACAGACTAGAGTAGGAGCAGCAATAGAGGCTGCTTTTGGAATTGGAAATAATTATGTTGAAGCTTTAGGAACTGCTGGGGCAAATAGGGTTGGCAGATTGATGAGGGCAGATCTTGTTCCAGAAGATTATCTAAGTGATCCTGCACGTCAAGCATTGGGTATAGTTGCAACTAGAACTGCAGAGTTAACAGCACAACTAAGTGCACCAGATTTTGAAAAGAGAGCCAAAGATTATGCGCAAAGGGCATTAGCTGATAAAAAAGGTGCTATGGCTGCGAGGGACTATTTGGTTGAAAGCGACGGTGAATTACGAGATTCAGAGCAAAGGTTAGCTCGAAAAATAGCAATTCAAGTTATTCGTAGAGAAGAATCATCATTAACGGATCCGCAAATAACTAGTCTAGTTCAAGCAGAAGTAACTCAAGCTAACTTGCATTTAGCTAATGGTGTTTTTTCTCGATCATATACTCAAGCAAAGAAAGCTCAGTTGGGAATAGAAATTAAACGAAAGTTGAATCCAAGTGATGAAAAAAGAATTCCCGTGATGAGAATTAAGCCTACACAACTTGCTTGGAGTGCGGCACTTGGTGATCCAACAAAGGTCAAAGATGCAATTATACCTGCTCTAACTCCAAACGAAAGAGGAGTGACTGGTATTTCCATCGAAATAGATCCAAAAACAGGTGATATTTATGTTTTACGAGGTGGAGGCGCTGTTGATACCTCTGTATGGCCGGCTGCAGATACTAACATTCAATGGGTACAGACAGATCGTCAAGCAATTGTCTCTGATTCTAAGCTATTTAGAAGAGTTCGAAAGTGGATGGGTTTTAGAGGAAATAATATGGAGGTTGGTCAGATAATGATAGAGAACCAGAAGAAAAGAAAATCAACTCTAATACCTATCATCGTACGATTTCCCGATAGTGATGATTATAGCCTTGAAAAACCAGCTGAGGGCGGAGGATACGCGCTCGCATTAGGCTTAGCAGGACTCAAAGAAGCCTTTCAATTTTCAGGAAATGCAATTAAGACTGTGGCTCAAAATGGTAATGGGAATGTTTTCTCTACTGGAGTTGGAGAAGGATTGAGTAGATTACGAAGAGCATTAGCGGGTGATCCAGTCGATCAAGATGGCATTGATGCTTATGCTTTAGATTTAACCAAAACAGAATTGCTTAAAGAAAGATATCGGCCAAGACTATTGGTGAAAAGGGTAAAAGAATTGGTGGAGCAAGTTAAGCAGTCAATTGAAAGTGATCGTGAATTAGTCGAGGCATGGCAGGAAGAATCGGCACAATATATCACCAATCGAGAGGTGCTTTTAAGTATTAAGGAAGAAAGGGCTGCTTGGATTAAAAACGAAATTGATGCTTTAGGAAGGCCTCCATCCGCTGAGGATAGAAAAAGATTGTCTGATGAATATGATCGCCAATTTATGGCCGAGGCCATGACCATAAAATCTTTAGTGACTTGGATGAGGGTAAATAGTAGAGCATATGTAGAGGCATTTGAAGGAATAGAGTTTGTTCAACAAGGTCAGATAGCTTTGTTAGAAGAAGTCGGTCTGGGTGAGTTCAAAGAAGAATAGGTTTAATTAGATAATGTTGACGTATTAAGTAGCAAGAGCACCTTAACAAATAAAAGTTGTAATAGCTTTTTATATTTTTCTTGGTGAAATTCTGGTGAGGGGTAGCGTTGGCTACTCTTATTTTTAATTTTTTGACGTCCTATAGAATAGCCTACCGAGCTTATTATTTTACATAACTACTAGGTTTGGCTGGCTATTTTATAAGACTTAGATTAAAAAGGAGATAAAGGAATGTTTAACAAGAGAAGGTTCACAACCAGCTTGCTGGGGATGGGGGTAGGCCTGACTGTTCTTGTCCTAGTGTTCACAATTCTTAATTTACTGGGAAAAGTCCCAGTTGAGACGGCGTTCAAGGTCATCTCAATTTCAAACACATCGGCGATATTGTTGTCAGTTTTAGCTGGATTCCTTAATCGGCCCAGCAAATAATTTCTAAAACAACGAGATCAAACCCAAACTTGCGCTAGACCCAAAAGGAGGTTTCCATGCGCGCTTCTTATCAAAGAGCGCTGGGAATCTTCGTCCTTGCGCTTGTCTTATTGTTAATCCCTTCAACAACTAACTTTGTTGGCGCGCAAGCGCAAAAGGGAAGTCCAAGCCCTGGGGCATGTTTTATTTATCCCCAAGGGACCACCTGGAGTATTTTCAGTTATCCAGGAGACTATCAGTACCACAATGGATGCGAGAAAGGTGGTAGTTGTGGCGCCATTATGGGCTACGATTATATTGCCCCTCGGGGCACGCCAATCTTCGCACCGTTTGACGGTACAGTAACCTACGCCTCTCAAAGCATTGGTGGTAGTGACACCATCTGCTCTGGGAAGGACACAGTTGGAAATTCCGTTTTCAAAATGGTCGATGATGCAACCGGAGTTGAATTCGGTATGCTTCACTCTGCCTGCGATGGCGGTTTTCTGCCTGGCGATCATGTTGACGCAGGTCAACAGATCGCTACTGTACAGGACGTGGGTAACACACCCACTCACCCAGTTAATCCACCCCACCCCCACGTTTGGTTCAGAGATCCGGCAACGGGTCAGAATATACCTGATCAAACAAGATTTTGGCAATGTAAAGTCAGGGTTAGCCCTGGCAATCTTGCCAATTTTAATCCAGATGACAGCGTTGAAATTCTTGGACAGCAGTCGATAGAGGAACTTAATACCTTTATTGATCTACTAACCCAGCTATTTTCGGCGCCATCGCTGCCAAGTCAAAGCAACACAGACGAAGTTGAGAAATACGATTTTTATATCTCTCAACAGAGTCAAAATCAGAACTACCAGTACAACTTCATCGCTTTCTTTGCTGGCCATGGGATGGCAAATAATCCCGGTGCAGTCGAAAAAGAAGCCATGAAGACCTCTTTTGAGGGGTACTGGGAAATTCCCAAGGGTGGTCAAGTCTCAATGAACGACGAATTTGCCTGGGGTCTCTACACAGAACTCCAAGGCATGAAGTTGGCTCCAGGAGCAAACGGTGAGGACTATGGTAATGGAGTCTGCAATGCAGGCTCGGCTTTACACTATGTTCTAGCTGAGAGTGGGTTGTCGGTCGATGTTGATGACAACACCCATCCGCCAGTGGCTGGGGTACCTGAAAAATACCTCACGACCATATATGCTCCAGGAAAGGACCTTAAGGCATCCAACGAGTTCGACCATCCGGTGCGTTTACATTGGAGCCGTGAAGGCGACAAGATAACGCTTTGGGTGGAGCACCAAACAGGCTTGAAAGCGACTATCGCCAATACTCAAGAGGACCTCCAGCAATGGCAGGCTCTTTATGAGTTGGCAATGTTCTTCGCTGAATTTGATTGGGCGCGACTAGGCGCCATCTTCCTGGCACTCATCACCTTTATCATTTTGATCTGGCTGTGGACAAAAGTTTTTGGTTTACGGTTCAGAACATTGGTGATGTTTGTTGGCATCTCCTTGCTGGTTTACGCTTGGGTTTTACCCAAAAACGAAACCTGGCTGGAGACACCGGTAAACGGTGGCGAAATCACCCAGTACTATGGTGATCCGCGAAGAGATCTAGCAGGATACACTGGCCTGACTTATGTTGTCCCAGATACTACTTCGGTGGTGTCGGTGGCATCCGGCCGTGTGATTTCTCCAAACAACGCCAGCTTTAAAGAAAATCAAGTTTGGCTTGAGGTGGGTAATGGGCTGTATCTTCAATACGCTCAGCTCACCACCATCCACGCACAGCCGGGAGACTGGCTAGGTAAGGGTGGAAAAATAGGAGAGGTTGCATCCGGGGCAGAATTTCGCCTCGGTGTGTCCTCAAAACACCCTGATGTTTTCTACGAGGGAGATGAAAGAGGTTTCGGATGGCTAAACCCTGAAGAGTACCTTGGACAAATCCAAATAAGTAGTAAACGTCGGGAAGAGAGTGCTGGGGTCGTTCTAGGATGGGCCTTAGTATTCTTAGCTTTGTTTTGGCCAAAAAGAGTCACCAGAAAACTGGTCAAAATCTTAGGGACTGATTTACCGTACCCCTGGGATGGGAAACGACTCTTCAGAAACAGCCTCTGGTTTGTCTTAAGTATAGGGTTGTTTCTGCTCGGCAAGTGGCTGGTTTCACCCTTCCTCCTTGAATTAACCAAGCCGATTATTATCATCACAGGCTTATACCTGCTGTGGCGAGAAATATTTCGAGGTAAGGTTGTGCAAAGGAAAAATAGGGATCCTGGAATCGTTCACATCCTACTCTACGTAGCTGTGACGATCTTTTGGGTAACCAGAACAGTGATGTTCGTGGGTGCAGCAATCGCTAACCCCGACATTACTTTTGCCGCCAGAGGTGGGTGGACAATAGAAGACTTACCTCAAGTGGTAGTGCCGGGTTTGACTCTGCCAGATGAGCTGCCTCCATGGCTGCTTAATCAGGCAGATAGTGGCCAAGATGAAGAATTAGCAATATCGCAAATCCCAGGTTGGGACCAGCAGTGGTTAGCTGGCAGTGCTTTGCCAGAGTTTACAACCACCTACTGGACAGGGTCGCCGGTGCGCTTTTATGCACCGCCGGATCTTTGGGCAGCCATTATGAGACAGGCACCAAAGCATCCGAATTGCGACCCTAGACTAGCCATAATCACAGCACAAAGCGAAAGCTCTGGGTATGTGAACCACGTTTCTGAAAACAGCGCCTATGCCGCAGGCATATGGCAGTTTATCAGAACCACGTGGGAGTGGATGATGCCAGGGGTGCCCATGGAAGGGCGCAATGATCTAGATTTGGCTGCAGATGCAGCCTTGAAATACCTAGACATCGCTGGCGTCTGTGATGCCACCACCGAAGAAGAGCTAGTTGATGCTTTTGCTCGAAATGCCCCTGTATGGAACATGCACGTTCCACAGGCGGAGTTCGTGTGGCGGACGTATGTCCAGCTACGTGAGCTAATGGGTGAATAATTCAACGAAAACCACGCTATTGCAGGGGCGGCGCACCCTAGTGCGCCGCCCTTGATAAAAAACAAATATTACAACTTTTATAAAAACTATGTAGACAAAATAGTATTTTTAATTACCTTGATAGCCAAGGATAAATTAGAAAATCTATGCAGTCTATATAGGGTGCTCTTTCGTCTTTTGCATAGCAGAACTGATGAGGAGAGTCCTAAATAATGGACCCCGAAACGAAAGAAACAATTTTTCTAACTAATTTACCCCAAGTATCTCTTGATGTGTTACAATACCGCTAGTTAAAACTTGATATGCCTTCTCACCAGAGGTGGGATCCAATACAAACTTATCCTTTCCAGGCATACAAGAATAGAAAGGGACCACATGATTAAAATTATTGCTGACAAGCAAACTAAGCTCTATGAGCTGACCTATTTACTTCCTGTAGACTTCACTGATTCTCAGTTGACCGCAGCCAGCGAAAATATTTCCAAACTTATTACCAAATACAAAGGGAAGATTATTCGTACCGATGCTTGGGGTAAGAAAGAGTTGGCTTATAAGATTAAGCACCAAGGTAAATTTTATTTTGAAGCAGTTTATACCCATCAAACCATCAAGTTTTCTCCAGATAAAGTTCAAGCTTTTGAGCAAGAGCTATTGCTTGAGGAAACTTTACTGAGACATTTGATGGTAGTGAGTGAAAATCAAGATGAAAAAACCATTGAAGCAAATGATGTTTAGGAATTGCTTCATATATACAAAGTACTTTCCTACACATATAGTAAGCTTAAGTTAATAAATTAGATATATTATCTAGTACAAGAGACCATAGGAAGGAAATTATGGCAGTTAGATCACTTAATAAAGTAATGTTAATCGGAAATTTGACTCGAGATCCAAATCTCAGATACACTCCCAATGGAACTGCAGTCTGTTCTTTTGGTTTAGCTACTAATCGTAGCTGGACTAATGCTGATGGTGGAGATAAGCAAGAGAGAACTGAGTTTCACAACACAGTTTCTTGGGCTAAATTAGCTGAAATTTGTGGCCAATTGCTTCACAAGGGCGATAAGGTTTACCTAGAAGGTCGTCTTCAAACCAGAGAGTGGAAGGGTGAAGATGAACAGAACCGTCGTACTACAGAAATAGTGATAGATAATATGATCTTGCTTCGATCTGTGGGCGGCTATAAAGCTGCAGATAATCAAGACAAACAAGATGAACAAGCAGGTGATGAAGAAGTAGTAGAGGATAAAGCACCAGCAGCAAAAGAAGCTCCAGAGGAGGAGGAAGATATTGCTGACGATATCCCTTTTTAAGGAAGGAAAATAAATATGGCCAAAACAATTCAAGCTGATTTCAGCTATAAAGATGCTAATACATTGGGTCGATATGTTACCCCACAAGGTTACATTATCCCCAGGTCTAAAACTGGTTTAAGCCAGAAGCAACAACGTCGTTTAGCTCGAGAAATCAAGCGCGCTAGGCATCTAGCGATGTTGCCGTTTACCCAGACCGTCTAGCTCATGTACAATGAGCCTCTATGATTAAGAAGAAGATTTCTACAGCTACTCTGAGAAGTTTTATCTTGGGGTTGTTGCTATTATTTTTGGGTGGAGTAGTTGGCTATCGCTATGGCCAAGTTGGCGGGTCTCTTACTAAGGTTCCACTTTCTCAAATCATTAATACTCAGTCTCCAACAGATAAACAACAAATAGACTTTTCAGTTTTTTGGGAAGTTTGGGGCTATCTAGATCAAACCTATCTAGATCCAGAGAAACTTGATGCCAGAGAAATGGTCAATGGAGCCATATCTGGGATGACTGCGGCGGTGGGCGATCCATACACCACCTATTTACCTCCTAAACAAAATCAACGAAGTGCTGAAGATTTAGCCGGTTCTTTTTATGGAGTGGGCATAGAGCTAGGTTATATTGATGAAACTCTAGCTGTGATCGCGCCACTTAGTGATACGCCTGCACAAAAAGCGGGTATCGAAGCGGGAGATTTAATCATACATGTCAAAGATGAAGCCAAAGATTTAGATGAGGATACTCTTGATTGGAATATCAATGAAGCAGTGGAAAAAATCAGGGGTAAGAAAAACACCAAAGTTACTTTGACTCTTTTACGAAAAGAGGGTGAAAATAATCAGTACGGTGAGCCTTTTGAGGTTGATATCCTTAGAGGGGAAATTGTGGTTGAATCTGTCAAGCTAGACTTTGTTGAACATGATGGGAAGCGAGTAGCTCATCTCTGGGTGACTAAGTTTGGCGAACGTACCCCCAAAGAATTTGATCAAGCTGTGGAGGAGATATTATCTCAAGGCTATCAGCTAGATGGGATTTTGCTTGATTTGCGTAATAACCCCGGGGGTTTCTTTGATGGAGCTATAGATCTAGCCAGTGAGTTTATTGAAGATGGAATAGTGGTTTCTCAAAAAGGTAAATTTACTCAACAAGACTTTGAGACCAAGGGTAAATCTAGATTGGCTAAGTTTCCATTATTAGTTTTAGTTAACAGGGGCAGCGCTTCTGCTTCTGAGATTTTAGCGGGAGCACTTCGGGATCAACTCGATGTTAAATTGATTGGTGAAAATACTTTTGGCAAAGGCACAGTCCAAGACAGACGTGAGTTGGCCAATGGTGGAGGAATGCACATCACTGTGGCTCGTTGGCTATTGCCAGAGGGGGACTGGATCCATGAAGCCGGTATTCCGGTAGAGGTTGAAGTCAAAGATGATCGTGAAACAGAACCAGATGAAGCGGTGTTGCGAGCGATTGAAGAGTTTTAAGAAAGAAAATATTCATGAAAATTTCACCCCCAACCAAAACCTTCTTTCTCGGCCTATCGGCCTCAATTTTAATCTTAGTTTCTTTCTTTGCCGGCGCGATTGCAGATCGAGTTTTTGTGGTCAAGCCAGTTGATATCTTAACAGGAAAGCTGAGGCTGCCGACAACCGTTAATCAGTTCCAAACTTCAGAAAATAGTGCTTCAAAACTTGGGACATTAGTGGCGGCTAAGTCATCTGTGGCAGATGTCGCTGAGATAGCTTCAGAATCAGTAGTGACAATTTCTATCAAAAGAGAAGAGCAAGTAACAGAAAGCCCTGATTCCTTTAATTTAGGTTTTGGGTTTTTTGGTTTGCCACGTGAGAAAACAACACAGGTGCAGCGAGATATTGGAACAGGGTTTGTGGTTAGTAAAGAAGGTTTGATCGTGACCAATAAACACGTGGTTTCGGATGCCAATGCTGAGTATTTTGTGATTGATAAAAATAATAATCAGTACTCAGTTTCAGATATTTATCGTGATCCAGCAAATGATTTGTCTATACTAAAAGTAGATGGTTTTTCACTCTCAGCTCTACCTTTAGGGGATTCTAGTAATCTTCGGGTGGGAGAGGAAGTGATCGCTATCGGGACGGCTCTAGGAGAGTTTCGTCACACCGTCACCACGGGAGTAATTTCGGGTTTGGGCAGAGGTATCGAAGCAATCGATGCTAGAGCTGTTGCTGCAGAAAGTTTGGAAGGATTAATTCAGACAGATGCAGCGATCAATCCAGGTAATTCTGGCGGTCCATTATTGAGTAGATCAGGTCAGGTAATTGGGGTCAATGTGGCTGTTTCTGTAGGAGCAGAGAATATTGGCTTTGCTTTGCCAATCAACATCGTTAAAGACTCAATTGAAAATTTTTCCCAAACGGGTAGTTTTGAGAGGCCGGTTTTGGGAGTATCTTACAGAATGATTACTCAGCAAGCAGCCTTATTTAATGAAGTTCCCGAGGGAGCATATTTAGTTGAGGTAGTAGCTGGCAGCTCTGCAGATAAAGCTGGCTTAAAACCAAAAGATATCGTGACTGAATTTAATCACCAAAAACTTGATAAAAATGATTTGGCTACTTTGATTAATCAGCAAAAAATTGGTGACCAAATTGAGTTAAAATATTGGCGTGATGGAGAAGTTAAATCAGCTAAAGTTGTTCTTCAGGGGAAAGTTGAGTGATAGTGGTGGCGATGACTGTTTCTAGATCACCACTCACAATTCCCTCAAGACTGTACCAAGATTCTTTAATGCGATGATCAGTGACTCTATTTTGAGGAAAGTTGTAGGTGCGGATTTTTTCTGCTCGGCGAGCACTCCCAATAGCGCTTCGAGCTTGACCTAGCTCTTTAAGTCGTTTTTCTTCTTCAATTTCCCAGAGTTGAGAGCGGAGTAATTCCAGGGCAATTTGTCTATTTTGGGTTTGTTTTCTTTCTTGACGAGCATTAACTACTATTCCAGTTGGATTATGAGTTAACCTGACCGCACTACTGGTCTTATTAACAGATTGGCCTCCAGCGCCTCCAGAGCGCATAAACGCCCAAGATAAATCATCATCATTAATCACCACTGCCTGAGGGTGTACTTCTGGCAAAACAGCTACTGTCGCGGTAGAAGTATGAACTCTGCCTTGCGATTCAGTTACGGGCACACGTTGGACACGATGTACTCCAGATTCATATTGAAGCAATTCATAAGCGGTTAAGGATTGATCAAAGCCTTCAATCTTAGTTTGGCCTTTGATCTTGATCACTTGATCGTCAATATACTCGACTTTTAAATGCAAATTTTCTGCAAAACGAGTGTACATTCGCATCAGTTCTTCTGCCCAAATCTTAGCTTCATCTCCTCCAGTACCTTGGCGAAATTCTAAAATAGCATTTTGATGTCTGGTTCCAGGACCAACCTGAGTCTCATCTTGAGCTTGCTGCATTTGATCGGCAGCATTAGTTAGCATTTCTTTTTGTTCTTGGAGTTTAGTCAATTCTTGTTTGGCTAATTCAGCCAATTCAGGATCTTCTAACAGATTTAGATTCTCTTTAATTTTAGTATCTAATTGGTTGATTTGATCTTGATAGGGATTAGTCATAGCAATCTCTGGCTTTATTATAGCGATCTTATTACACAATATCAGGTTGGGGAGCTAATTATCTTGAGCTTTGGCAGTTTTTTTAATCTTGACTCTCTCTTCACCCAGCAACTGTTTGTAGGATTTCTGTTCAGCTTGAGACTGTTGTTTAGTTTTCTTTTTAGAAGTGTTTTTCTTAGCAACTTGAGCGGCAGCCATTTTCTTTTTAAATTTATCAACGCGACCTTGGCGGTCAACAAACTTCATTTCTCCAGTGAAGAAAGGGTGACAAGCAGCACAAATATCTACTTGAATGGTTTCTTGAATAGAGCCAGTTTCAAAGGTATTACCACAAGCACAGTTAACAACTGCGTTGTCATGCCAATTGGGATGAATCTTTTGTTTCATAACAGGCAGTTATTATAACATGAGTCTAGAGGTTGTCACTGAGGGATGTGATTACTTTTTAAATCTTTTTTCAGCAATAATTACACCTAGCAAGATAATTAAGAGAGATCCTATCTGTAATGGATAAATTTTTTCACTTAGGAACCAGATCCCCATCGGGATATAAACTAAAGGTTGGAGATAGGAGAATAATGTTGCTTCTGAAGCCTCAATTCCTTCCTGACCCTTAAGGTAGGCAGTGTAGCCGATGATGGAACCAAACAGTGCCATATAGCCGCTTGCTACCCAGACTGAAAAATGCTGAGAATCTTGTTGAATCAAGGCCAAAAGATTGGTGATCCCACCTGCTTCCACAGCGCTTAGTGGAGCAAAAATAATCAAGCAAACATAAAAACTGATGACAGCCACAAGAATTTTGGGGAGTTTTTGGTAATATTTTTTGGTAAAGATATAATAAAAAGCAGTAAAGATATTTCCAGCCAAAATAAGGAAGTTTCCAGTTAGAGAAATATCAGTTATTCCTGAATTGCCATTAATTAAGGGGAAAAGTATTAATAACAATGTCCCAATAAAAGCGATCAAAAGACCAACTATTTCATGCTTTTCCTCTCTTTCTTTAAGTATGGCCACCGCTAGGATAGAAACAAAAATAGGAGAAGTGGTAGAAATTAAGCTGGCTTCAATGGCACTAGTTAGACTCAATCCAAAGTAGAGTAGAGATAGAGAAATTGTTCCAATTACTCCCTCTATGAGAGTAACTTTAGCGATAATCTTTTTTAGATTTTTAATTTTTGGTAGATAATGAATTAAAAGAGGAATAGATAAAATAGCAGCAATCATGTAGCGATAAAGCAAGAATCGGAAGGGGGTGGTGACCTCAAAAGCTGGTTTAACCACAATTAAAGCAGCTCCCCAAACGATGGTGTTGATGATCAAGAAGAGATAGGAGGAAAAACGAGATTTCACTTGAGTTTTCTTACGAGCCATACTCACTATCATAGTCAGCATCTGATAAGATGTACAACATGCAATTGGTGAAATATTTATCCAAACATCCAAAAAAATATTTGATTTTTGATTTTGATGAAACTATTGCAGAAATTCAGATAGATTGGAGCCAGTATCGTACCCAAATGGCAAAAGTTTTTGCTCAATTTGATCCTAACTTCCATCAACGAATAGACTTTCACAGTCATGACGATTTTAATGAATTTGTTATCGAGTATGGAGAAGAGGCAGTGGTGTTGATTAAAAAAGCTAATCAAAAATATGAACGAGAAATGAGTAGTGGTTTCAAGCCCAATCCAGAAATAATTGAGTTTATTAAGCAAGCTGATGAGTACAGTAAGTTTATTTATTCTAGTAATTCTAGAGCTTCGGTTGAGAAGGGACTGAAAGAACTTGGTATTAGTGATGACTTTAAATCATTAGTGACTCGTGATGATGTGAGTTATATCAAGCCAGATCCAGAAGGATTTTTATTAATCTATGATCCCAATACTCCTAAAGAAGATTATTTGATGATTGGTAATAGCCATTCAGATAAGGATATGGCTAAAGCTGCAGGCATTGATTTTTACCTAGTAGAGTATTTCAGACCAATTTAGCAATGACTTCGTCCACGCTAATCATTTTTTGATCACCAGTTTTGAGATTCTTAAGTGAGACTTTGTTTTTTGCAGCTTCTTCTTCGCCGATAATGATCGCAAAGGGAATATTTTTTTTATCAGCATATTTGAATTGCTTGCCAATTTTATCAGTTGAATCTGGATAGAGCTCAGTATTGATATTTGCCTGACGAAGTTTTTTTGCTGTTTCAAGAGTTAGATTTTGATATTTTTTATCAAAAGAAGTGATTAAAATTTCTGAAGAATTCCCTAATTCTGGAATTAGACCCAATTGGTCAGCAGCTTCGACAGTGCGATCAAAACCAAATGCAACTCCTGTGGCAGGAATATCCAGGCCAGTGATGCGCTTCATCATTCCATCATAACGTTCACCGCCACCAACCGAACCAACTTTGTAATCCTCAATCACGATTTCCCAGATTGGTCCTTCAGAGTAGCTAAAGGAGCGAGCTAAAGTAGACTCAAAACGATAAAATTCTTGCCCGAAACCAGAATCTTCTAAGTAATTAATAATGGTCTTAATTGTTTCATCTGGCTTAATATTACTCATTTGCTCAAAATATTTTTCAGCTTGAGATTGATCAATACCTTTACTCACCATGTTTTTAATTACGCCCTCACGACCGATCTTACTCAGTTTATCAATGGCTACAATGGCTTCATAAGGAATGCCCTTCATCAGCTCACGATTGTTGAAAATTATGACTGGTTTTTTAAAACCAATGTTAAGATATGTTTCTAGGTTTTCAGCAATTACTTCAGCATCTGCCTCGGCACCCTTAACTCCAAAGATATCCAAGTCAAATTGAGTAAATTCACGATACCTACCCTTTTGAGGTTTTTCTGCTCTGAAAACAGATTGGACCTGATATCTTCTGAAAGGGAGGGTCAGATCTGCATAATTATCTGCCACATAGCGGCAAGTAGGGACGGTTTGATCATAGCGCATGATGACGTCTCGACCACCATTGTCAGTAAACTTATAGAAAAGTTTTTCGTCTTCACCGATCTCTCCCTCGAATAGTTCAAAAGGTTCTAGAGTCGGGGTTTCAATAGGTTCATAGCCCCATTTTTGCGCAGTTTTAATCATTACATCCCGCACCCACTGACGTTTTCTAGCATCTGAAGGTAAGATATCCCGAAATCCTTTGAGAGTTTTAATTTGTTGTTTTGACATGAGTGTGTTCCTTTTAATTAGTATTATAAGAGATTTTTGCTACTTCTTGGGCGTAAATTTCTGAACAGTCTATTAAGGGGATATTAGTCTTAATTTTTTTTGTAATTGGAGGCAGGTCAGTGCAAGCTATTAAGACTACTTCACAGCCTTTGTTTTTAAAATTATTGATGATAGTTTCTAATTCATTTTTTTCTTTAGATTTAATTTTTCCGGCGAGTTGTTTCATGATGATCTTAGTAATTATTTTTTGATCTTTTTGGCTCGGGGTAATCAACTTAATATCTGAATTTTGAAATTTATTTTGGTATATTTTTTTTCTAATAGTTGTTTGCGTTGCTAATATACCGATGGCTTGGTATTTTTTTTGCTTGATAAAATCAAAACATATCTCGGCAATTCCTAAAATTGGGATGGAGACAGCCTGACGAACTTCATTTAGTAAAAACTGCACTGTACTGCAGGCAATGATAATAAAATCACAACCACTGTTTTCCAATACCTTAACAGCTTGAATAAGTAATTCTTTTGTTTTATTTTCATTTTTTAAGCTCTCCACTACGTCGGGAATAGGGAGACTATAAATGATGATAGATGGAAAATCAGCATCATACTTGGCAGCATAATTTTGTTGATAGTAATTAATAATTTTAAGATATAGGTCAACTGTTCCCTCAGGACCCATGCCACCGATGATACCGATTTGTTTTTTATTTTTCATTTTGGTCTCTTTCTTGAGTTGTTTTAAAAATTTTCTCTCTCAAATCGTCAATTCTAAGTTGATCTTGTTTTGAAATTTGTGAGTCACGATAAAATCCAGGCTTTGGTTTCATAATCGTCTTTGTGACTGTAATTTCGTTCTCCCAAGCAGTTTGACCAGTAGAGGAGATGTCAGTGATGGCCCAATTGTTTGGATCAATTCTCCACATACCTTCAATTTTTCCTGCTCTATATTTAACAGCTACATCTTTTTGTTTTTGCTTTTCTAGGTATTTTTGAGTGAGATTGGGATATTTGGTATAGACAGTAGAGGTCTCTAGATTCAAATTATCTGCTACTTGGTAGGGGTAGTTTGGTGTCATGCCCAAGAAGAGTTTCGCTACTCGTGGTGCCTTTGCACCCAAAGCTAATATTGGCAAAATCCATGCCGGTAAGAGATCATTTTCAGCCAGAATATCTGTGCCAGTAAAACCACCAGCTACATTTTCAAGTGCATCGACATTTTGTGGAACATCAGAAGATCTAACTAGATCAAAAACAATTGGTAAGGCTTGATTAACAAAAGTATAGCGATAATTTTTTTGATCAGGAGATCGTAACTCTAGATTTGCCAATCTAAATGCAAAAAGTAAACTTGCAAGCCATTCGCCTCCTGGTAGTAATAGTTGTGTGTCTTTCTCTTTCATAATTTTTCCCATAAAAAAACAGTCTGCTAGGTTTTTTGCTTTAAAACAAAAACCCGCTCTTAAAAGCGGGGGAAGAAGACTGTTTGTTGATATTTGTTACTGAATATAAATCACCCCGCTGTTTGAGCGGTGATGATGTAAGAAGCTAGAAGCAAAACTTAATGCTATTTGCATAAGGAGCCATTATATATTAATTGCATCTAATGTCAACGTATTAATGCATTAATACGAAAATAAGCAGTTTTAATTATTTACTACACTTGATGTAAGAAATCTCTATTTTGCCCCTGTGCAATCAATTTTTCACGGGGTAATATGAGCTCATCATGCTTAGCTTTCAGGATAAAAAATATCTCCACGAAACTTTTGTGACGAAAAAGGAACATGACCAGTTTGCAAACAGTGTAGCCATGGAATTTTTGCGAGTTAATAAAAGATTCGACAAGTTAGAAAATTTAATTACGGAAGTGCTTTTGGAAGTCAGAGATATCAATGGAAAACTAGATGCGACAATTAAACGCACCGATAGAATTGAAGCTCATTTAGGTTTAGCAATCGCCTAATTTTCAGGATACGGTAGAATATTTCTTATCAGGGCTCATAGGTAAATGGCATACCATACCCTTCGCATGGGTAAATTCCGGGTTCGATTCCCGGTGAGTCCACATTCTAGAGCTTGAGTGTCATCTCTATTTCATCATCATATTCATCGCCGTCTTTAACAGCTTCAGGTTTAATCCCACATTCCTCAAATCCTAAATGGTCATAAAAACCTCGCACACATTTATTTTTTGCTAAATAAGTAATAAAAACACGCTCTATCTTTAATTCTTTAAGTTTATTTAAAACATAATTAGTTAATTTTTTAGCGTGACCTTGGCCACGATAGTCAGGGTCTACGTAGAGATTGTAAAGGTAAGCCAAATGTTGTTTTTTGTCCAAGTAAGATTTTCCAATTTGGCAAAAACCAATCAATTTGTTTTCAACAAAGAGACCATAGTAGCCCCAAATGGGAGGTTGGATGGCAGCACTAAGCTCATAGACAAAGTGGTCATCAGGCCTGAGTTCTTCAGTTTTAAAAGTAGCTAGAAATGCCTGAGGATTTTTCTGTAATGCTTGCAATCGTAGTTGCCTGTAGGCTGGAGCATCATCATGAGTTATTTGTCTAATTGTGGCTTGAGTTGTCATACAGTTAATTTCTGCGCACTATTTTGACTAATTAAGATGGTGTTTTCATATCTAAATCCAAACTTACTTTCTAAATAAATTCCGGGTTCGATAGTGATAACCATGCCAGGCAATATGGGCTGCTCATTTTTCCAGTTAAGCGAGAGGGTTTCATGCAAACTTATTCCCAAGCCATGACCAGTGGTGTGAATAAAATTTTCACCAAAACCAGCTAAATTAATAACATCACGAGCAGTCTGGTCTAAATCTTTAGCTAGAATCATTTTTTTTGGAGATCTAGTTTTAAGTTGAGCGAATGTTTTTTGATAAGCTTGTTTGACAATTTTCTCGATGAGTAAAAATTCTGGATCAGGCTTGTCTCCAAACCAAACGGTACGAGTCATGTCTCCACAATATTGATCAACCATTGCTCCTAGATCAATTAGGACGGGCATATTTTCTTTTAGAGCCAAAGAAGTGGGCTGATGATGGGGTAGGGCGCTATGGTTCCCAAAAGCAACAATGGTGGGGAAGGCTGATCTTTCGCAACCTGCTTGTTTAAATTTTTTTTCAATATTTTTTTTGAGTTGGAGTTCAGTCACACCGACTTCAAGAGATTTATGAGTCTCCTTCATCACTTGGGAAGTTATTCGAGCGGCTTTTTTCAAAGTTTTAATTTCCATCTCATCTTTGATTGTACGCAGTTGCCAGATTTGATCTCGGTCAAAATCAGCAATTTCTAATAATGGGAGTGACGAAAGGGCTTCGTATTCAACAACAAAAAGACTAGTTTTATCAACCAAAAGTTGCTCAAGTCCTTTTTGCGCAATAAGCTGTTGAATGACTTGTGAAAGTTGCTCTAGCGAGCAACCTTTAATAGAATTAATTCCGCCTTGGTTTCCAAAAGGAGCAAAGCTGGCATGTAAAAAATGATTAGAGTTAGAGGTAACTAATAAAAATGATTCACGCTCTTCTGGCACAAGATGTTTAAATCCAGTTAGGTAGACAATATCGGCCGGAGTAGAGATGAGAATAGCTTGTCTTTTTGTTAAAAATTGACTTAGTTTTTTAACTCTAGAGCTATAGATAGAATTACCAATTTTACTCATTATCTTGGAGAGTTTCTAAGGAAACCAGAGACCTGATAGTAGTAGCATTTTTACCACTGTCATCCTCATAACCAACTACTAAAACCTGGAGGTCTTTAATGAACTCTTTGCTGCTACCAGTCTCTCCGTCTTGGTCTTGGTATTGAGTTTTCTTATTAATATCAAAACTCAACTCCTCACTTTGGCGCGATAAAAGATTTAACTCTCCATTTGATTGATCGGTAATTGTTCCGATGATAACAAAATGGTTTTTTGGTCGAAGACTTGTTGAAGAAACTAAGATTCTTTTGGGAGAAAAAGTATCATCCTCAATTACCCCCATGACTACTAACCAGTCATCGACCGCGACGTCATCGATTGAAATTTCTTGGTTAGATTTAAGTAGAGTGACTTTTTCATCAATAGAGATAATTTGGGTTCCTTTTCTATTTTCTAAAGTCAGGCTCTCTTGGGTAACTCTTTCAACTCGACCAATAAAACCTCTTTTTTGATAAGAGAGCTGGTCAATAACTCCTTTGATTTGATCGCTGTTTTCTTCAACTATTCTTTGAATTCTTTCCTTGAGTTGAACGGTGGTTTCAGCAGGAGTAGGGGAACCAGAAGAGGTGGCTTCTTGGGCTTTAGTAACTATGGCTGAAGAAAAACTAACCCAGTATAAGAGGCATAAGCTGGTAATAAGGATGAGTTGTTTTTTCATATCAAACTTTATTCTTCATTTTTTTCTACATCAGCCTCAGTTGATTCGCTAGCTGCTGGTTCTGCTGAAGGCAACTCAACCAAAGGTTTAGTAGTATAGATGACTGTTCTTTCTTCAATGGAGATATTACCATCTTCATCAAGGGCATGAGTTTCAATAGTGTTACTGCCAATTTCTAGCTCCCCCTCGATTGAAAAATGGCCGGCCTCATCAGTGGTAGTGATATGTTCTTTATCATTAATAAAGACCACAACATATGATTCAGCCAGAGTAGTCCCGGTAACCGTTACGGCTGGTTCATTGACAATGATTTCATCCTCAGGACTATGAAGAGTTAAGTTCCCATTAGTATTTTCTTCTGAGTCTGGAGTAGGGCTGACACTTAGTTCTTCTTGAGATGGGGAAGATTTAGACAATGAAGTTTGAGCCGTATAAACACCGTAAACAATTACCAAGCCAAAGAAGAGGCCAACCAAGACAGAGATGATCATTTCTTTTTTCATCAGAGTATCCTATTATACCTTACATATGATTATTACTTATCACGGACATTCAAGTTTTAAGCTGAAGGGTAAGGAGGGAGTAGTGGTTACAGATCCATTCCACCCCGCTGCTGGTTTTAGTTTTCCCAACACTAGTGCTGATGTCGTGACTGTGTCCCATGACCATCAAGATCACAACCAAGTTAGTCAAGTCAGCGGAACTGCGCGCAGAGATAAACCTTTCATTATTGAATCTCCCGGAGAGTATGAGGTCGGCGGAATTTCTGTATTTGGAGTTAAGACTTATCACGATGAAGAAGAAGGTGCTCAAAGAGGAATAAATACTGTTTTCACCGTCTTATTAGACGAGATGCGAGTTTGTCATTTGGGTGATTTGGGTCATGAATTAACCCCGGAGCAATTAACCAAAATTGGGGCAGTAGATGTCTTGTTGTGTCCAGTAGGAGGGGTTTACACCATTGATCCTAAAACAGCAGTTAAAGTAATCAAAACTCTAGAACCAAGCATTGTTATTCCCATGCATCACCAAACACCTTCTCATGATAAGAAAGTCTTTGGAGAGATGGCGACAGTAGATGAATTTTTAAAAGAATATGGAGTTGAAGTCACTGCTGAAGAAAAACTAACCATTGATCGCAATAGACTGCCTGAAGAAACCGAAGTAGTGGTACTGAAGCGTGGATAAGGTATACTGTTGACACTTAGATTTTAGGTATTAATCATAAAGTTCTTGCCCATAAATTAAATGACTCAAAAACGAGTTCCGCCTCATAATCTTGATGCTGAAGAATCAGTATTAGGTTCGGTTCTGATTGATTCTGAAGCAATTATTAAAGTCGGTGAGCTCTTACGACCAGAGGCCTTCTACGATCCAGCCCATCAGGCGATCTATAAAGCGATGGAGATTTTATATGAAAGCCGTAGTCCTATTGATGCCGTAACCCTGACTAATCAGCTAAAAAAACAAAAACAACTCAAACAATCTGGGGGTGCTTCACGGATTGCTGAGCTATCAAATCTAGTTTCAACTGCAGCTAATGTAGAAAAATATGCTCAACTTATAGTAGAAACTCATGTCAAACGGCGAGTTATTATCTTGTCTGGAGAATTATCAGAAAAAGCTTTTGACCCAAGTATCGAAACGTCTGATTTGATGGATATTGCGGAGCAAAAAGTTTTTAAAATTTCTCAAACCAGAACAGATAAATCCTTTACCCCTCTTAAAGATACTTTGGTAGAAAGCTTCGAAAGATTAGATGAATTGCAACGATCTGGCGATGACTTGCGTGGTTTGCCAAGTGGGTTTGCAGATCTAGACAAAATTACGGCTGGGTTACAACGCTCAAATTTAGTGATTTTGGCGGCTCGACCTGGAATGGGGAAGACAGCTTTGGCTTTGAATATCGCTCAATATGTAGCAGTGAGTGCAGGTAAGAAAGTGGGTTTCTTTTCATTGGAAATGAGTAAAGAAGAGCTGGTGGATCGGTTGCTAGTTTCTCAGGCTGACATTGATGCTTGGCGTTTAAAAACTGGTCGATTAGATCAACAAGACTTCTTAAAGCTTTCTGATGCGATGGGAGTGTTGGCAGATGCACCTTTATTTGTGGATGATACTCCGGGTATGTCTATCTATGAGATGAGAACTAAGGCTAGGAGACTGGCATCTGAGCAGAATATTGATTTAATCGTGATGGATTACTTGCAGTTAGCGCATGGTCAGACACGAGAAAATCGAGTCCAGGAAGTTGGAGAAATCTCTCAAGGTTTGAAAAATATTGCTCGTGAATTAAAAATTCCTGTATTGGCATTATCTCAGCTTAATCGTGCTGTTGAGAGTAGAGGTGAAAAATCACCTCAATTATCTGATCTGAGGGAGAGTGGATCAATTGAGCAGGACAGTGACGTCGTCATGTTTTTATATCGCGAAGATGATGATATTAGAGAGTCGATGAAGCTCAAAATTGCTAAACATCGTAATGGACCTTTGGGGACAATAGATCTCTTCTTCAGAGGAGACAGAATCAAATTTTTTGATATGGAAAATAAACCCAATATTTAGGCAGGCACCTGACTAAAGAGCAAGAAGAGCAATCCGGTTGATAGAAAGATAAACATCAAGAAAAAACCCAGAGTTGACTTGAGACTTTTGAATGCTTTTTCAGGATGAGGAGAGTCGGTTTTAATAATGATAATCAAAGCTATCGTAAACCAAATTATCGTTTTGAAAACTAACCACCAGACGTTATTGACATTAAAAGCTGATTGAGCAATCACCTGAACAGGAGGCATAATTGTATCTTTATGATGAGGTATTTAGGATATAATATCAAGTAGAAACTTAACAAAAAATTAGCCACGGTGGCGGAATTGGTAGACGCGTAGGTCTCAAAAACCTATGAAGGCAACTTCGTGAGAGTTCGATTCTCTCCCGTGGCACATATTTTTATTTGATTAGCCAAATCAAACCGACAGTGATAATTTGAGGTGTCAGTCCCATGACTTTATTAGCGATGGAGAGATGAAACCAACTGTGAAATTTATTGATTGGTTTTAAGAAAAAAGGTTCCCATTTTAGGAAATTACGAGGAGCTTCTAGAAAATCAGGGATTAAGCTTGTAAAAGCCCCTATCCAGACATGATAGAGGATCTCATCTTTGCCAGCTTGCCAGAATAAATAGACAACCCCAAAGGCAATTGCTAAGTCAATCAATTCCAGAAAAAATGCAGTCCTGCGCTTACGCTTACCATTGCCCAAGCCAGTTCCAATATCCCAATGAGGGATCCAATCTTCTAGATAATGACTAGCCAAAGTGAGGGGAATATAGAGAGCAGGATGAGGCAATTTACTGGCAATAAAAGCGCCAGTAATAGTATGAGATATCGATAACATAGAAGTATAGTATACAATAAAGAACATGTATCCAACTCTGTTTCAATTAGGTCCGGTGATTGTTAGGACTAGTAGCTTATTCTCTTTGTTGGCTTTTTTGGCGACAGCTTTTATTTTTTGGAAAAAAACTAAAGAAGAACACTATCATCAAGATCAGGCCTTTGACGCCTTTCTATTGGCTAGTATTGCGGGTTTGGTGGTGGGTCGGGTTGGGTTTATGTTATTGCATTTGGGTGAGCTAGGGAGAAATTTATGGAATTGGTTTGATGTAGTTGGTCACCCTGGGAGCTCAGTCTTGTTTGGTTTATTAGGGGCATCTTATTATCTCTATCGTTACGCTAAAAAACAAAAATGGGATCAACTAGAAGTTTTAGATTTTTGGTTTCTATCAATAACAGTGGGGATGGTATTCATTCAATTAGGGACCTTTTTTGCTGGTACGGGGTTTGGGTTTGAGACTCAGTTGCCGTGGGGAATGGTCTTTCCCGGAGTTTTTGCTAAGCATCATCCAGTACAACTTTATTCGGCATTATTTTATTTAATTCTATACATCTATTTATATTGGGCAGAGTACAACTATCGAACCTTCATTTGGTATAAAGCAGGTAAAAAAACGGCTCAGACAGGATTTTTGACTTGTGTGTTTTTGATGGCCACAAGTGGGTTCATGTTATTAATGCAGTTGGTTAAACCAGCTCAATATATGATCAATCAAATTAATATTGATGTCATAATTTATGGGGTGATGTTTGTTGGTAGTAGCGTGATGCTGTACTTAAAATCAGGTCGATCAATTAATTTAAGAAACAAGAAAAATTAAGATGTTTTGGTTTGTTTTCTTACTCACTTTCTTACTAGATCAATTAACTAAGCTTTTGGCTGGTTTATATTTTGAAACATCTCTTAATTACGGAATATCATTTGGTTGGTTTGCGAAAATCCCCAGTGAAATAATAACTCTCGTGTTAGTGATGTTTGCTTTGGGATTGGCACATATTTGGTTTCGAGAGTGGCGTCATTACAAAATAATCAGTGGTCTGTTCTGGGCAGGAGCGATTTCCAATCTATTAGATAGAGTCTTGTTAGGAGGAGTAACTGATTGGATTCCAATGCCGTATTTGGGAGTGAGTAATAATTTAGCCGATATAGTCTTGAGCTTGTCTTTGTTGGCTCTACTAATTAAAGAGTTAAGATCAAATTATGGACATTGAAATCATTCATCAAGATCAAGATATTCTAGTCATTAATAAACCAGCAGGAATAGTGGTTAATAAGGCTAAATCTGTTAGGGAACCAACCGTTCAAGATTGGGTGTCAAATCAGTTGTCTGACATCCAAGAGTCACAGTGGCAAGAGTTAGTCCCAACAAAGTTTGATGATCAATATGGTGCTCCGGTAGAAATTTTTAACCAAAGACAGGGTTTAGCTCATCGCCTAGATAAAGATACTAGTGGAGTCATGGTTTGGGCAAAGAACCCTGGTTCATTGGTCAATTTAATGCATCAATTCAAGCAGCATCAGGTGAAAAAGAAATATACTTGTTTAACTCATGGTAAGTTCAGGATCCCAGAGGGAACTATTAGCGCTCCACTGGGTCGAGCTAGAGTTGATCGTCAAAAATTTGCGGTGGTTTCAGAGGGTAGAGAAGCGGTGACAGAATATCAGGTAGCGCAGTACTATCCAGGTTTTAGTGAGCAGGGGAGACAAGAGTTAGAACAAATTAAAAAGAAGCTCTCTCTTTATCAAGGATTTTCTTTAGTTGATTGCTGGCCCAAAACTGGCCGAACTCATCAAATTAGAGTGCACATGAAGCATTGGTTACACCCTCTGGTAGGGGACGATAAATACGTGGGTAAGAGAAGAGCTAAGTTAGATAAGATGTGGTGTCCACGCCAGTTTTTGCATGCAGCTAGATTAGAATTTGTTCACCCTCGGACTCAAAAAGAAGTAAATTTTACAGCTGATTTAACTCAGGACTTAGAGCAAGTGTTGAAATTTTTGAGTTAGTTTGATTGCCATTTTTATAGTTGTAGATAATCTTTTTAGGATTATAATTCCCTTTATATAAACTAAGTGCGATTGCACCTCAAACTGCTTTCGCTCCCAAGTAACGAACCGCCCCGCAATAAAGGGGGAGAGGAAAACCAAGTCGAGCCGAAAACAGCTGGAGGTGTTTTTTTTATTTTATGAATGAAGAAGTAGTTATTGTTCATGCAAATGGTAATTCTGATAGGGTAACTAGATTTTTCGCGGAGATTCATGGATTAAATTCAACAGCCGTTAGTGCCGAAGAAGCTTTACAACAAACAGAGCCTCAGGGGGATGAGTTGGTGGCAGCTCTTTGGAAATTGGGGGTTGGCCATACTCTTCCCTTAGTTGCAGGTCAAACACTAGCAGTCTTATCTTCAGACATAGAGTATCTTGATCCTCAAGGAGTTTCTCGTTATAAGGCTAATCGCATGCGTGATCAAATGAATGATGTCGATTACGAAAACTATTTGGATGATACTAGAGACGAAATAGCGGCTTCTTTTGAAAGATCTGGCGATGAGGAAGAAATTACTGTTTTGTGGCTGATCGCTTTTGGTTTACAGTTCTTTTGGCTGGAGAATGAAGAGGTTAAGGCTAGCGATCGACGAGTGGTGCAATTCAAACTACGTGCTAAGTTTAGTCAGCCACCAACTCCTAATTACATTAAAGAAAATTTTGCAGCAGACAAAAATCCTGGTTTTAGTTTGGTGGAATTAGCTACTCCAGATAGGGCAATTTTAGAAATAACTAGTGTTACTGGTGATACAAATGAAGTTGAGGAGTGGATAGAAGTCCCTCATGATTTAGTAGAAATGATGATAGTTAATAAAATAATTCCACCAACTTTGCTGTCTCAGTTAAAAGAAAATGAAAGTCGGGTAGTTTCTTTAGAGGGCGGAGAAGTTTTGACTGGATATTATCAACAAGTTTCGGTTAGTCTATTAGGATTAGTCTAAAACTAGAAAGGCCTTAATGTCGACAATTTCTTTTTTACCTTTATCTTGGTCTCAGTTTCATCAAGATGTATTTGAGCTAGCCAAAAAAGTAGAGGAGAGTGGGCAAAAATTTGATCGAATTGTGTGCATCGATCGCGGGGGAGCCATTGTGGCCAGATTTTTATCAGATTTTTTGGGTCTAAAAATATCTAGTTTTGTGATGGTGGCTTACAAAGAAGTAGGTAAGCTAAGTGAGCCCAAAATAGTCGAGGAATTAAAAACTGACATTAAGGATGAGAGAATTTTATTGGTTGATGAAATCATTGACAGCGGTAGCTCTTTTGAGCTTGCCATTGAATATCTACAGAAACTTCAGCCTAAAGAGATTGCAACTCTAGCTCCTTATATCAAGCCGATTGCTAGAATTAAACCTGATTATTGGCAAGTTAAAACTGATAAATGGGTGGTATTCCCCTATGAAGTCAAAGAAACAATTGGTGATGTGAGCAAGATTCTCAAGGAGCAAGGGAAGTCCGAGCAAGAAATAGTGAAGCAATTGCAGGCTTTTGGTTTTAATGAAGAGCAACTGAGTTATTTTTCCAAATTTTGATAAAAGATTTCTCTCCCCCTTATTAGCTCTAAAGAAATTTCTTTAGCTGCATCGTGCATAAATTGAGGGAAGCGTTTTTTTTCAAAACTATCTTTAATTATTTGATTGTCTTTGGGCGTGAGAGTGGGCTTAACCCGCTTAGAATCGATCATGCCGAGAGTATCACACTCCATGAGGAGGATCTCATCTTCATCTTTTAATTTTTGAGGGTAGTCATGAATGGAAACTAGGTGAGTTATTCTTAAGATTTCAGCCTCAGAAAAATAATTAGTTAAGCGTTGATAAATCAATCGCTCTATCATCATTAGACTACGCTTCATATGGAGGTCTTTATGAGCGCGAACGTCAGACACAGTCAGTTGTTTATTTCGGTTAAATAAATTGGCGTAGCCCCAGTCATGAGCATAAGCAGCAGTGATTAAAATTTTAGGATTAAGTTGAGGTTTGTTAATCTTTTTTAGTAAATATTTCATCCAATAGACTACCGCCTCGGTGTGAGGTTTATCCCAGCCAGGCCTGCCTTTGTTAGCTAGATCTTTAAGAATAATTTGTCGCAAGATTCGTTCAATCTGGGGATGAATTATCTGATCCTTTTTCATTAGTAGTAGTATACTAGATGAATGACTGATGTAATTTCTAAATATATTCAACAAGAGCAGCAGCGCCAAATTGAGATGATTGGCTTAATTCCTTCTGAAAATCACATTTCTCCAGCAGTGTCTGAAGTTTTGTCCTCGGTTCTAAATAGTAAATATTCTGAAGGCTATCCTGAACGGCGCTATTATGAGGGCAATCAAATCATCGATAAAATTGAAAATGAGGCTCAAAGTAGAATCAAAGAACTTTTTGATGTTCCTTATGTAAACGTGCAGCCGTATTCAGGCTCACCAGCCAATAGTGCCATTGAGTTTGCCCTTTTAGAGCCAGGCGATACCATCATGGGCTTATCTTTATCAGGTGGAGGGCATTTGACTCATGGTCATCCTCGGGTGACTTTTTCTGGCAAGTATTTTAATTCTGTGCAGTATGGCTTAAACAAAAATGCCAGGATTGATTTTGATGAATTATCAAGACTCGCTAAGGAACATCGACCGAAATTAATTATCGCGGGTACTACTGCTTATCCATTTACTTTGGAGTTTGATAAATTTCGTGACATAGCAACACGAGTAGGGGCCTGGTTGATGGCAGATATTTCTCACATTACTGGATTAGTGGTGGCAGGGGAACATCCTTCTCCAGTCCCAGATGTAGATATAGTCATGTCTACCACCCACAAGACTTTTCGTGGTCCCCGCGGGGCCATGATTATGGTGACGGAGAATGGTTTGAAGAAAGACCCTGAGCTAGGAAATAAAATTAATGCGGCAATTATTCCTGGTTTGCAAGGTGGTCCCCACAATGCCACTACGGCTGGGATTGCTATCGCCGCCGCCGAAGCGATGAAGCCAGAATTCAAACAATATGGACAGCAAATTATTAAAAACGCTCAATCTCTAGCCCAAGCTCTTCAAGATGAAGGTTTAAAATTGGTGGGCGATGGGATGGATAATCACTTAGTGGTAGTTGATTTAACTCCACAAGGTTTTGGTTTGGGAACTCAAGTAGCTTTTGCGATGGATGTAGCGGGGATATATGCCAATAGAAATAGTATTCCTCATGAGCCTTGTTCACCCTTTTATCCTTCAGGAATTCGATTAGGTACTCCTTTGGTGACTACTCGAGGCATGAAGGAAGCGGAGATGAAGAGAATTGCCCAATGGATTAAGCAAGTAGTAGAGCAGGTGAAGCAAGATGAATTGCCAAAAGAAAAGTCAGCCAGGAGTAGCTTTATTAAAGAGTTCAAAACTAAAATGGAAAAAGATCAGAAGTTATTAGAAATACGCCAAGAAGTGACTGAGATGACAAAAAAATATCCTTTATTTAAGTGGTAAAAGGAGTTCTATGCGACAAATTGGTGCCCATGTTTCAGCGGCAGGTGGAATAGAGAATACCCCCAAAAGAGCCAAAGACATTGGGTGTAATAGCATGCAGCTTTTTTCGGGCAGTCCTCGGGTTTGGAAAAAGCCCGATTTGGCTAGTCATGACACTGACAATTTTTTTTCAGAACAGGAAAAATACGGGGTTTCAGCCGTCTTTACTCATGCGATCTATCTGGTTAACTTAGCTTCTGACAAACCTGAGTTAGTTGATAAATCAGTCGCTACTTTAAAGTACGATTTGGCTTTCGATGCCTTAGTAAAAGGTTCGGGTGCGATTGTTCATTTAGGCAGTCATCAGGGTCGAGGTTGGGAGGCAGTTAAAAATCAGGTCGCCAATAGTATTGGTGAGATCATTGATGCAAGTCCTAAAAAAGCCACTTTCTTGATTGAAAACTCTGCTGGCCAAAAAGGGAAAATAGCTAGTGACCTTGAAGAGATTAGATGGTTAATTGATGAAGTTGACTCGCCTCAACTAGGATGGTGTTTTGACACCTGTCATGCTTTTACTGCCGGCTATGCCTTGGGAGAAAAGTCACAGATTTCTGAAAGTAAAAATTCTCGTTCGCAGTCAGCTTTGGAGGCAATTGAAAGTTTGGGTTTATGGGAAACATTAAAGTGTATTCACGTTAATGATAGTCGAGATGAGTTCGGAAGTGGGAGAGATCGGCATGATAACTTAGGGCAGGGGAATATTCCTCAAGTTGATTTCAAATATTTTTTCAATCACCCTCAGGTGAAATTAATTCCTCTGTTATTGGAGGTCCCCGGTTTTGATAAAAAAGGTCCAGATGCAAAAAATGTGGAGTTGCTCAAGCAATTCCTCGAGGATTAATCAGCTTTCTCAGGTACAATATAATCCATGATTATTTTTAATGGTGATCAACTAGCCCAAAAAATTGAAAAAGATCTCAAACAAAAAGTGGCACAACTTCGTAAAGGAGAGTCAAAGCTCAAGATAGTAGCGATCTTGTTTGAAGAAGACTTAGGGAGTCAGATCTATACCCAACTTAAAGGCGAAGCTGCCAAGAGAGTAGGAATTGATTATGAGGTTTTTGAGTTTTCAATGACTGATAGTCCCGAAGAAGTAGTAGAAAAAATCAAAACATTAAATCAAGATGAAGCAGTCACCGGAATTATTATTCAAAAACCATGGCGTCAAACCTGGGTAAAAATCAAGGGGATTGATCAAATGAAAGGACAGAAGGCAGTTCGTCAGGCCTTCAACGCCTGGTGGCAGTTTCTGACCACCCAAATTTCTCTAAAAAAAGATGTAGATGGCTTACATCCAGAAACTCTAACAACCATCAAAGCTAATCTTTGGCAACAACAGGGAAAAGTTCTCCCGGCTACCGCTCAAGCAGTTATGGTTATCTTAGACCAAGCTTTTGAAAAATTAAAAATTAATAAGACTAAACAAAAAAAGTTGCAGATTATGATCTTGGGTAGATCAGACATAGTTGGACAACCAGTATTTCATGAGCTTAAAAATCAGGGTTTCCAGGCCAAAATATTGACTAAAGATGATGTTGAACAACGCCTAAAATCTGGTAAAAAATTAACTGATGCTGATGTCATCATTAGTGCTACTGGAGTTTCACATTTGGTTTTTGGAGAAATGATCAAAGAAGGAGTGATTTTAATTGATGTCGGTGAACCTCGTCCGGATATTGATCTAGCATCAGTTAAAGATAAAGCTGCTTTTATAACTCCTGTTCCGGGTGGAGTAGGACCGATGACGGTGGTGAGTTTACTCAAGAACTGTGTTACAATAGCCGCTTAGTAAAAAATAAAGGTTTCGGTTTTTATCATAGTCCTGACTACAAAACCCAAACCAATCTTGATTAATCAAGATAAATAAGGACAAATTATGATTGATACTTCAAAGTTTTTGAACGTTGCTCCAGAGTATGATCTCAGAGATCTATTGGAGGCAGGTTGTCATTTTGGGCATGATGCTAGTAAGTGGCATCCAAGTATGGATGAGTGGATTTATGCCAAACAAGATGGAATTCACATTTTTGATCTAGAAAAAACTGCTGCTCAATTAACCAAGGCTTACAACTATTTTTATTATTTGGGTCAAGAAGGCAAGTCAGTTATCTTTGTAGGGACCAAACGCCAAGCTCGTGAAATTGTTAAAGAAAAAGCTCAATTAGCTGGAGCACATTGGATTACTTCTCGTTGGTTGGGAGGGCTATTAACCAATTGGCAACAAGTGGGTAAGTCACTAAGAAAGATGATTGAGATAGAAGAAGGACTCAAAGGTGATAAGTACGATATGTACACTAAGTACGAGCAGACTCAGTTAGAAAAAGAAGCTGGGCGATATGCTAGGTTTTTTGATGGTCTGCGCGATCTCAAGAATCTTCCCGATGTCATTTTTGTAATTGATCCTAAAAAGGAAAAGATTGTCCTCAAAGAAGCTGAGATGGTGGGAGTGCCGGTAGTTGGCTTGGTAGATAGCAACACCAACCCCGCATCGGTTGAACTGGTAATTCCAGCTAATGATGATGGTCGAACCAGTATTGAATTTGTTGTCGAACAATTGACTGAGGCTTATACTAAAGGCAAGGCAGCTAAAAAAGGAACTAAAGAAGCCAAAAAAGTTCCAGCAGCTAAAACAACTTTAACTACTAAAACAGCTGAGGTTAAGAAAGGATAACATGGCAAATATTACCGCCAGTGACGTCAAACAACTCCGTGAAGAAACAGGAGCCGGAATGATGGATTGTAAGAAAGCTTTGGAGGCAACTGATGGAGATTTTGCTAAAGCTCAAGAGATTTTACGCGAAAAAAGTTTAATTAAAGCAGAAAAAAAATCTGATCGAGAAACAAAAGAAGGTTTTATTGCTAGTTATGTGCATAACGATAATAAAACTGCTGCCTTGGTAGAAATCTTATGTGAAACTGATTTTGTGGCTCGCAATCAAGATCTGCAGAAAATGGCCGCTAATGTGGCGATGCAGGTGGTAGCGATGAATCCAGCTGATGTAACTGAATTGTTAGCACAAGATTATATTCGTGATCCCAAAGTTACTATTGAAGAATTAGTCAAGCAAACCAGCGGTACTCTAGGCGAGAAGTTAGTGGTGAATCGTTTTACTCGCTATGAAATCGGGCTCGAATAATCATCGATTTGCTTTTAAGTTAGAAAAGACCCAAGGTAAAGCTAGGGCTGGTGAGTTTACTACTGCCCATGGAGTAGTAAAAACTCCAATTTTTATGCCAGTTGGCACTAGGGCGAGTGTAAAGGCCCTAGATAGTCAGGATATTACTCAAACCCAAGCTCAAATTATTCTGGGTAATACCTATCATCTTTATCTGCGTCCTGGAGAGAAGTTAATTGCTGATCGGGGAGGACTCCATCAGTTCATGGGTTGGTCTGGTCCAATCCTGACTGATTCAGGTGGTTTTCAGGTATTTTCTTTAGGAGAAAATACTAAAATCAAAGACCAGGGTGTGGAGTTTAAATCTCACTTAGATGGTTCAAAACACTTTTTTACCCCCGAAGTTTCAATTGAAATTCAACGCCAATTAGGCGCAGACATCATAATGGCTTTTGATGAATGTACACCTGATAAATCTAGTCATGATTATACCGTTGAAGCTTTAGGGAGAACTCATCGTTGGGCTGAACAATCATTTAATTATTGGCAACAACAAAATAGACAAAGCCAGCAAGGACTCTATCAAGCTTTGTTTGGAATCGTACAAGGAGGAATGCATCGAAACTTACGAGAAGAAAGCGCTAAGTTTATTTCAAAACTAGATTTTGATGGGATTGCAATTGGTGGAGAAACAATCGGCTACAACATGACTGGTAGTAAAGAAGTTATGAACTGGATCGAACATTTGCTTCCGGCAGATAAACCTCGCTACGCGATGGGTTTAGGACGTGATCCTCAGGATATAGTGGACGCGGTTCAAATGGGTTTTGATATGTTTGATTGTGTAGGTCCAACACGATTAGCTAGAAATGGAGCCTTGTATCATGGTCAACTAGAGCAGGTAGGAAATAGTTTTAAATTTGTCTCTGAGTTTAATCATGGACGGTTGAATATTGGGCGAACTAACTTCAAAACTGATGATGGGGTAATTTTGGAGGGATGTGATTGCTACACTTGTAAAGCTGGTTACACCCGAGCTTATTTAAATCATCTCTATAAAACTCAAGAGTTGAGTTATTATCGATTGGCGAGTATCCATAATGTCAGATTCATGATCAGGCTGACCGAAGAGATGAGAGCGGGTATACTTAAGTCGTGATCAAAAAAAGATCTGCCTCACGATCAAAAAAACATAAGAAATCTGACAACCTTATTTTAAGAATTATTAAGAGTATATTGGTTACCTTGTTGGTTTTAATATCTTTAGTTGCGTTGACGATTGGTTCTATTTGGGTGGCGGGATCTCAGTTATTTGCGTTAAACAATAATAAGAATATTTTATTCATTTCATCAGATATAGATTCTTCTGAAGGTAATATTTATTTAGCATATTTTTATCCTGTCACAAAAGAAATCAATTTAGTTCCCATTGAGTCGAGCCCAATTTCTCTAAGGGGAGGGTATGGGGAATACGAGCTAGCTAAGACTTATCCCTTGCTAACTATGGAGAAGAAAAAACCTGATTTTCAACGAGCAATTTTAAGTTGGGGAGTGAGAATTCTAATTGATCACATCATTGATATCAAACCTACTTTAGAGATAAATAATAAAAAACAACTGCAGCAAAGTTTACAAAAGGCTGCTCTTGATCAAATAGCTCGTCCTCAAAAATTCATTGAATTGTTAGAGATGTATTTCTTTACTAGGTCAGTGCCGGTTGAACAGATCAGAATCAAAACTGAGGCAATCCTAGTTGATAATCTAGAAACTTTGGATACAACCATGATCTATGAAAGTTGTTCAGTGGCAGTAGTCAACACAACCCAAGAAGTGGGCTTGGCTTCAAAGATGTCAGAAATTCTAGAAAAGAGTGGAGTAATGGTAGTTAGAGTTACTGATCAAAGTAGTCCTTATCAACTTTCAACTTTATCCTATTCTTCTGGACAAAATGGCTGTCAAGCGTTGGCAAATAGACTGAGAGTTTTGTTTCCAGGAAAAATAATCGATCAAGATAACAACCAACTTAAACAAGAATATCGAGCTGATATGGTGGTGTTAATTGGGAAAGACCTAATTGATCGCTAGGCAGCGTAATCTTCTGGAGCTTTAATATCATCCAGAGTTCTTTCAGAGTCAGTATCGGTGTCAACAATTTCTACTGGAATATCGTCTTCTAACATTGATTCATCAACCTCATTGATGGTGGTAGTGACACTGGGTTGGTTATGGGGAAATGAACTCACATCTTTATTTTTCTTAGATCGTTTTAGTTCTCGTAGATGGACAATGCAGTGTGTGCCATCACATGATCTAATCCTGCAAGCATATTCATTTCCAGACTTAATTAGTTTAGCCAGTCTGAATGAGAGATCTTCAGGCAATGATCCGATGTAAGTATCCTCAGTACAAACAGAAATATAACGATTCTTAGGTTGGAGATGACATTCTTTACCGATCGGAACTTTTCTCAACATATTTTTATCAGTCAAACGGTAAAGCTCTACAGATTTAGTTTTACCTGGTTCTTCAATGAAAGATTCATTAGAGAACGCGGGTAGAGCTGAGTCCTGTTTGTCTTTAATTCGCTCTAGATGTTTGAGAGCTAATTTATTGGAGCGGTCTGTAACTAGTACTTGTTTGAATGTCTGTTGAGCTTTTCGGGGTTTATTGAGCTGGAGGTAGGCAGCTCCGAGTCGATTAAGTGTTCTGGGGTCAAGAGGTTTGAGCTCTAACAACTCTTGGTTAATTTGAGCAGCTTGTTCCCAGTTTTGACTCTTGGCAGCGTTGACAGCTCGTTGTTGAAGTTTGAGAATTTGGCTCATATTTTTATTTCGTAACGACGAAGAATACCGTGACAGCTTGTGATTGTCAACTGACAACAAAAATCTTACAATCTGGCTTAAGGAAGGAAGCTAAAAATATGTCAGGACACAGTAAATGGAATAATATAAAGAATCGCAAGGGTGCTCAAGATAAAAAGAGAGGGAAACTGTTTGGTCAACTATCTCGACAGATTAGAGCTGCAGTTAAAGAGGGTAAATCCGGTGATCCTAGTCAAAATCCTAACCTTCGAACAATCTTAGAAAAAACTCGAGAAGCCAACATGCCTAAAGAGAATATTAAAAGAGCAATTGATAAGGGTTTGGGCAAAAGTGCTACAGGAAGCCTGCAGGAGATTGTTTATGAAGGCTTTGGACCAGGCGGAATTGGGATGTTAGTCACTGTGGTGACTGATAATGTAAATCGAATGAGTTCAGAATTAAAAAACATTTTTTCCAAAGCTGGTGGGAGCATGGGAGCTCCAGGCAGTGTGATGTATATGTTTAATCGTAGTGCCGGTGGAGAAGAGGGCTATATTTGTGTCACTCCCATTCCGGTTGAAGATGAGAAGGTAGCTGCGCAACTTCAAGACTTGATGGACTTGATTCAAGAGAACGAAGATGTCGAGGAAATTTTTTGTGCCGGAGTGTGGGAAGGAAAAGAATAGAGTACAATGTTTCTTAGTTTATGCGACGTCGTGAAAAATTTGTTATTACCTCCATCTTATTAAGCTCCGGATTGCTCGGAGTACAGTACGTTTCGCTTGATATGCGCTACTGGGCTGTAGGATTATTGTTCTTAATTTCATATTTTATGTCTGCCTGGACACTCTCAGATGACCTTCAAGCCCACGAGTGGTTGACCGTGGTTCCTTTTCCAGCTTTATATGCTGCTTCTGTGAGTTTGTTTTACTTTCTTCTACCAGAGGGGATTATTAGTCAGTTTATTCTTTTAGCTGTCTTTGGCGTTGGTATGTATGCCCTGTTTTTGACCTCCAACATCTATTCAGTCGCCAAGGGCAGAACCATTCAGTTATTGCATGCAGCCTATGCAATTGGGCTGTTGTTTACTTTACTGACTTCATTGCTTTTTACTAATACTATCTTTGGTTTGAAACTACCATTTTATTTAAATGGCTTATTGGCAGGCTTAGTTCATTTTCCGCTGATTTTAATGTCTCTTTGGACAGTAGAGCTAGAAAACTACATTAGTGGCGAAATTTTGGCTCTCAGCGGAGTTCTGACTTTGTTTTTGGTTGAGTTAGCGATAATTCTCTCGTTCTATCCATTCTCTGTATGGAACACGGCTTTGTTTATCATGGCATTTCTATATGTGGGTTTAGGAATTCTTCATAATTTTCTAAAAGAGAGACTTTTTGAAAGCACTTTACGTGAATATAGCCTGGTGGCTGTATTTATAGCCATCATGTTTGCGCTGCTTTTTCCATATAAGTAAATAAAGTTATTAGGTAATTTTTCCCTCTTAAAACTATTTGTTTGCAATAATTATGCAATAAAAATAGAGCAGAGTAGGCGAAAATAATAATTTAGTTATTTGTATAACTTAGGGTGATTCCATCTGGTTTGTTTCTGAAAGATAATCGACTTTTTAAGTGAAATACTGGTATTTAGTCTGAATTAATAAATATTTTTAAATAAAAAAATAGAGAAGAGGTGATAAAAAATATCAGGCTTACCAGAGGAGAGGGTAGTGGATGATATAGTTTGATATGGCTGTGAAAATTGTGGAAAACTAAAACATTATAGGACTTATTGGTTAAATGATATGTTTTGATATATCTAAACTCAGTAGAGTTAATCTAAAGGGAAGGAAAACTAAGCGCTTTAATCCAGAGGAGCCCCTCTGGTAGAAGGAGTAAGTCTCCAGGCTTATCTGGGGAATAAGTGGATGCCGGAATATATAAAACCCGAATATGGGTTTACCAGGCTAGCCTGGAGAGTGCTTAAGTGAGGTTGTTACAGGGATTAGCAGGGAGAACTCTATTTCAGGGGTAGAAATGGGTTTAAGAGCTATTTGAAAGCCCGTCAGAGTCGGTGGGGGCTTGAGTCCTCCTCTTTCTTTGAGCGGGCAGCGTAATCTAGATAACATGTTATGTCGCACAATATAACTTTTGCGACACTATGCTTGAATAAGCCGAGAGATGTGCCTAGAACTTCATTTCTGATCTAGATTCGAATGTTTTTAAATTCTTATAATAATTCATTTTTATCAAATTTTGAGATCTCTGCCCTATTTTTTGATATGTGTATTATTTGTCTTTTTGGGAAGACCTCAATTTAGCGCTATTTACCTATTCTCTATCGCTTTTTCTAAAATTTAGTAATCTCATACAATTATCAGAGGTAATAAGAGTCATGTGCTTGGGTAAAAAGCCGTTTTTGAGGCATTGGAATGGCTTATATCTAGTAGATGGATAATTCATTAGCCTGGTATATCAATTTTAACTTATTGTTTTGGATATTTATTAGGTTCGTTTATGAAGAATTGCAATCATCGATGCTTTGTCATTTATCGCACTGATCATTTTGTGAAATTAAAAATATAGTCTTATTGATATTTAACGATTGTTGCATTAACATTTGGCGATCGAATTTTTTTTAAAATACTACATACAATAGTACTAACTGATAAATAAAGGAAAAGTGAGGATTGGAGAAGTTTACGTCCTCTTTTTTGTAATAATTTTATTTTTACTATCAATTTATATCAAAATATATCACTAATTTTAGATTGATACAAAGGAACTATATTCCTGGTTCTCTTATTAGCAGATACTTGAGTAGTTTGCTAATGTCTGATAGTATTTAGACGTGAGTACCTCTACCCTACCCCACGAATCAACCGTAAATTTTTTAGAACACCTTGAGGTTGAAAGAAACCTAAGTCCATTGACTATTAGGAATTATGGTCACTATTTAAACAGATTTTGCCAGTGGTTTAAGAATAACGGTCAAAAAGACATTCAAGAGCTAGATCAAGAGATCTTACGAAAATATCGAGTGTATCTAAATAGATACACCGACGAACATGGTGACCCCTTGAGTAGAAAAACTCAATCTTTCCATATTATTGCCCTGCGTTCTTGGCTAAAGTGGCTGATTAAAAATGATGCCAAGGTTCTTCAACCAGAGAAAGTTGACCTGCCTCGGGCAGAATCACAACACATGAAGTTTCTCTCTACGGAACAAATGGAGAGACTTTTGAATCAACCCAACCCTGGTAAACCTAGTGGGCTTCGTGATAAGGCTATTTTGGAGGTTTTATTCTCTACAGGACTACGAGTAAGCGAGCTGGTCTCATTAAATCGAGATCAAGTTGATATCAAGCGTCGGGAATTTGGTGTGATTGGTAAGGGTCGACGGCCGAGAGTGGTGTTTTTAAGTGATCGAGCCGCTACTTGGTTAGAGAGATGGCTGGGTAGTCGAGATGATGATTGGCGACCAGTCTTCATTCGTTTCTCTGGGAGCAAACCCGAGTCATTTGATGATGGCGAGGAGATGAGATTAACAACCAGAAGCGTTCAGAGACTAGTTGATAAATATACAAGAAAGGCCAAGTTACCAATCAAAATTAGCCCTCATGGTATCAGGCATACCTTTGCGACAGATTTACTTTCAAACGGAGCAGGTTTACGCGATGTTCAAGAGATGCTGGGGCATAAAAATATTGCTACAACCCAAATTTATACTCATGTAACTCGGCCCAAATTAAAGAAAATGCACCAAGAGTATCATTCTGATCTGTGATTTTTTTAGCAGTCATTGCTTAGGACTGCTAGAATAGGGTCATAATAATAATTACCTATGTACCAGTCTATTTTAAAGATATCTCTCCCTATGTCTTTCTACTCTCTAGTAGGGAAGAAAAGTTATATTTACTTATTTGATGCATTAATTATCATTAAGATATAATTAAGTTACTATTGATATGTTTATTTATAATAAACAATGATTCTGATATAAATAGCAGTACTTATTTTTGACTACCCTGTTTCTAAATTCTGTTCCATGTTAGAATACAAATCTCTTTGAAAGTTTTAAAGGGGCCTGTGGCGCAGCTGGTTAGCGCGCCTGTATGGCATACAGGAGGTCAGGGGTTCGAATCCCCTCAGGTCCACAATATTATTTCTTTTCTTCCTCTTCAACTTCCTCAGTGAGAGTAACTGCGACCACCTGATCTTCTTTTTTGAGCCTCATTAAGATCACTCCTTGAGTTGGGCGAGTTAAAGTCGGAATAGATCTTTTAGTAAGAGACATTTTAATAGTTTGACCTAGTTTAGTACTGATAACTAACTGCTTGTGATCAGGGCTGACCAACCTCACTGAAGCAATATTGCCGGTTTTTTTAGTTACATCAGCTACTTTGACTCCCATTCCAGATCGTTTTTGAATTGGATAGGCTTTTAGCTTGGTACGTTTACCCATACCTCGCTCAGTGACCACTAATAACTGCCTATCAACGGTTTTATTACCCACTTTTTCTGTTTCTTCGCCAAAAACTTCCATTCCGATTACATAATCTCCCTTTTTCAGAGTAATGCCCTTCACACCTTTGGTGTCGCGATTAGAGCCTTTGACTTCTTTTTCTTGGAAGCGGATTGACTTGCCCTGCTTGGTAGTGAGCAAGATATTATCTTGACCGTTAGTAAGCTGTCCTCTAATCACCTCATCATCTTTATTTAGGGTAATGGCAATGATGCCAGATTGACGAATATTATTATAAAGACCCACGGCACTCTTTTTAACCAAGCCATTCTTGGTTGCTAAGGTAATAAACTTATCTTTATCTTTTTCAAAATCCACAACTAAGATGGACTGCACGCTTTCATCTGGTTTGAGATTTAAGAGATTGACGCTCGCAGTGCCTTTAGCTTGGCGACTTGCCTCTGGAACTTGGAAAGATTTAAGCTCAAAGAGACGACCTTGATTGGTAAACATGAATAAGTTGTCATGAGTCTCTGTGAAAACAATCGATTTCACCATGTCCTCATCTTTCATGCTTAGACCTTTGGCACCTTTGCCACCACGAGATTGAGAGCGAAGTGAACTAGGACTCATACGCTTGATGTAGCCAGATTCAGTCAAAGTGATGACAGCAGCTTCATTTGCAACTAGATCTTCCTCATTGAACTCACCAACTTTGCCTTTGATCAACTTAGTACGACGCTCATCACTGTAATCAGCGATGAGTTGTTCTGTTTCCTGAATAATTACATTCAACATCGCCTGGGTATCATTTAGAAGTGTTAGGAGTCCATCAATAGTTTTCTTGATCTCTTTATATTCATCTTCAATTTTTTGACGTTCTAAAGCTGCGAGGCGCTTGAGTTGCATTTCCAAAATTGCCAATGATTGAATTTCCGTTAGGCCGAATTTTTTAATCAAAGCATTTTTTGCTTTTTCTGTATCTGCAGAGTCACGAATGGTTTGAATGACTTCATCCAGGTTCTTGAGTGCAATCAGTAGGCCTTCAAGGATATGGGCTCGATCACGAGCTTCAGCTAGATCATGTTGACTGCGTCTTACAATTACTAATTGACGGTGAATCACATATTCTCGCAGAATTTGCTTGATGTTCATTAACTGGGGTGTGCCATCACTAGATAGAGCCACCATATTGACTGGGAAACTTGTTTGAAATTGAGAATACTTAAAGAGCTTGTTTAAAACTACTTTAGGACGAGCGCTTTTTTTAAGATCAATGGTGATCTGCATCCCAGTGCGATCTGAATCATCATTAAGGTCTTTGATTCCTTCAATGCGTTCTTTTCTAACCAGGTCAGCGATCTGCATTAACAATCTAGCTTTATTAACCTGATAAGGCAACTCAGTCACGATTATCTGAAATCTACCCGATTGTTTTTCTTCAATACTGGCTTTAGCCCGAATAATTACTCGACCCTTGCCAGTTTGATAAGCTTCCTGGATGGCTTTGAAGTCATAAATAATTCCACCAGTGGGAAAATCTGGTCCTTGAATGATGTCTGTTATTTGGTCAAAAGTGATCTCAGTTTCAAAATCTCCCGCTAGTTTTTTAGCATCTTCTTTGACATAAACATCAATCAGTCTTGAACTGGTAATTTCCTTTGTATCAGCTTTTATCTGGTCTTGGGCTTCTTTTTTAAGCTCTTTAAGTTTTTGCTGGGTTTTTTCATCGACATTGGCTTGTCCACTTTTAATCATGGCAATAATAGCTTGGCAGACTTCTTTTAAATTATGAGGTGGAATTTTGGTGGCCATGCCAACAGCAATTCCTTCGGCTCCCATTAATAAAAGATTGGGTAATTTTGCTGGTAAAACGGCAGGTTCTTGAAGTGAGCCATCAAAATTATCTAGAAATTTGACGGTGTTTTTATTTAGATCTTGCATGAGTTCTTGAGAAATTTTCGCCATACGAGCTTCGGTATAACGCATTGCAGCAGGGTTATCTCCATCAACTGAGCCAAAGTTTCCTTGGCCGTCAATTAGTGGATATCGCAAACTAAACTCTTGAGCTAGTCTAACCAAAGCACCGTAGACCGGAGCATCTCCATGAGGATGATACTTACCTAGAACATCTCCAACGATGCGGGCTGATTTTTTGTAAGAGCTACTATGGTGAATGCCGCTCTTGTACATCGAGTAAAGAATACGACGATGAACCGGTTTGAGGCCATCTCGGACATCAGGTAGGGCCCTAGAAACAATCACGCTCATCGCGTAATCAAGATATGACTTCTCCATTTCTTTTGTGATAGAGGTGTACTTCATCTTGCCGAAGACTGTTTTTTCAATACTGTCTATCTTGGCAGCATCGCCATTAACTAAAACTTCTTCTTGAGGTTGATTGTCTTGATCTGTCATAGGGCTTTCTCAATTAGGGGGGCAATTTCTTTTTTACGAGACATCTTGGGTCCGATGTCGAGAACATAATCTACAGCAGTGCCACCAAAAGCTTGCTGGGCAGCTATGATTTCTTTCTCTCCAGCTAGTAACAACTTGGTATTTATTTTTAAAACATCTGTCACTGCCACAAATAAAAGCTCTACTCCGAGTTCTGTTTTAACATCTCCCATGGCTGCCAGGAGAAGTTCTTTTTTATCAGCAATTAGAGACTCTTGCTTGACAGTTTCTAACTGACTAATAAAAGTTTTTTCTTTAAATTCATAGATTTTATAGTCGTTTTCCACAATTTCCTTATCACTCAGCGTGGAGATGTCAGATTTAGCTTGGAATATTTCTAGAGCAAAAGCATCTAGGTCGGTGATTTGAGCTAATTTTGCTAACTCTTTTGCGAATTTTTTATCTTTACTGGTGGTAGTGGCAGATTTAAAGCCAACCGTATCAGATAAAATTGCAGCCAGCATTAAAGAGGCTAGATTTTTATCTGGGACCACTTCATTTTCTTTCATTAGGAAATAAACAATAGAGCTACTTGATCCCCAGGGTTTGAAATTTAAGAAGATTGGGTTGTTAAGATTGAGATTAACTTTATGGTGATCAATGATTTCTACAATTTGAGTCTCATTAATAGCGGGAGGTCTTTGAGAGTCTTCGTTGTGGTCAATTAACACAAACGAATCTTCAGGATTGACTCCAATGGAACTGATTAACTGTGGGGCTTCTATTTCTAATTTAGTAAATAGATAACTTGTCTCTGGATTGAGTGGATCAGCAATTACTGCTTGAGGTTGTTGATGACCAAAACAATCTCTTTGCGAATAAAGATATTCTAGAGCCATGGCAGATACAACTGAGTCGGTATCAGGTTTGACGTGACCAATGATGAATGTTTTTGGCATATGGCTTCTCCGGCTTATTAAATATCTATTTCTGCAAATTGAGCTTGTTTTTGAATAAATTTCTTACGTGGGGCTACGTCATCTCCCATCAGATCGCTAAAGGTTTGATCTGCTATTTGTGCATCAGCAATAGTGATTTTTTTGAGGATTCTAGTTTCTGGGTTCATAGTTGTATCCCAGAGCTGATCGGCATTCATCTCACCAAGACCTTTGTAGCGTTGAACTTTTATAGTGTTTTGATATTCTTTTTTGAGCTCTGCTAGTTTTTTTTCTCTAGCTTCTTCTGAGTAAGCATACTCTTCTGTTTTACCAGCTGTAATCTTGAAGAGAGGTGGCATCGCCACATACAAATAGCCTTGCTTAACTATTTCTGGAAGATGGCGAAAAAAGAAAGTTAAACCTAAGGTAGTAATGTGCTCACCATCAACATCAGCATCATTCATTAAAATAATACGATGATAGCGGAGATTTTCTATATCAAAAGTCTCACCAATGCCAGCACCCAAGGCGATGACTAAGTTTTTGAGTTCTTCAAAAGCAATCACTTTGTCTAATCTAGCTCTTTCTGTATTGAGTATTTTGCCTCGCAGTGGAAAGATAGCTTGGAAACGACGATCGCGTCCTTGTTTGGCAGTTCCACCAGCTGAGTCTCCCTCGACGATGTAGATTTCTGCCTCTTCTGCTTTACGGCTTTGACAGTCAGCCAGTTTTCCTGGTAGTGAGCTGCCTTCCAGGACACCTTTACGAACGACCGCATCCTTTGCAGCTCTAGCAGCTAATCTTGCTCTGGCAGCCAGTAGAACTTTATCTACCATGACTCGACCAATCTTGGGATTCTCTTCTAGGAATGTAGTTAGGCCTTCTTTGAGTACGTAATAAACAGCTGTTTGAGCTTCAGCATTATTTAGCTTAGCTTTTGTTTGAGATTCAAATTGAAGATCATTGGCTGACATTTTGACAAAAATGACCGCTGTCAAACCTTCCATGAGGTCTTCTATACTAAATGACTCTTTTGGCTTGAGGAGCTCATTTTTTTCAGCGTAGTCTCTAATAACCTTGCTTAGTGCAGTTCTAAAACCGTTGATGTGAGTACCTCCATCAGGAGTGCGAATTACATTGACATAGCTTTCGACTCGTTCATTGAAAGTATCATTGTATTGGAGGGCTATCTCGACTCCGATTGATTTATTAATCTCTTCATCGGTCCATTGTTTAGAAACATTAAAAACCTCATGGAGGGGTTTGCGAGTCATATTAATATGCTTTACCAATGATCTTATACCACCTTCAAAGTAAAAGTGCTCGTGAATGTCTTTGATTTGATCAATATATTCAAAATAAAGTCCAGCCATTAAGTAGGCTCGATCTTTAAGGACCTGAGTGAGAATGTTTTGACTAAAAGAAGTGGTAGAAAAAATACTTGTGTCTGGAATAAAGCTCACTAATGTACCGGTTTGATAGCCTATTAACTCTTTTGATTCTGTAGGAAATAGTTCTTTAAGTTTTGATTCATTAATCTCTACTACTTTATCTTTTGGATTGCCCTGGGAGTAGGCTTGATAGTAATATTTATCATTTCTTTTTGAGACAACTTGAAGTGCGGCTGATAAGGCATTAACGGCTGAAGAACCAACACCATGCAATCCCCCAGAAGCTTGATAGGCAGTTTCTTCAAATTTGCCCCCAGCGTGGAGTTTAGTCATGACGACTTCCATCGCGGAAACACCAGAGGCATGCTTTTCTACTGGAATACCTCGTCCGCTATCAACTACTACGATAGCATGCTCACCTACAAAATCGGTCTTTCTAGATATTTTTCTCTCTAGTTCATTTGGTTCTCTACGGAATAATTGAATTTTCTTGCCAAAACCTGCAATTGCTTCATCAACGGAGTTATCTAAAATTTCTTTAGCTAGATGATGCAAGCCTTTAGAATCAGTTGAGCCAATATACATTCCCGGTCGCTTTCTAACCGGTTCCAAACCTTTCAAAACTTTAATATCTTTTGCTCCGTATTCAATAGGTGTCTTTGTCATAGAGATTATATGTTTTATCACACTGTACCATAAAAAGAAAGTCTTGACTCTCTAGGTAAGGCGTTGAAATGCATCAAAATCGGGTTTTTTTAGATTTAAGTTGCAAATCTCTAATTTAAATTGTGTTTTTAATTGTAAAAAAACAGCCTTCTAAAGCCAATCTCACATTAGCATTTGCTTCTAAATTTTTCAGAGTTTCCAGAAGTTGCTTTTGTAATTTTATAGATCGGCTGGAATTACTAATTTTTTGTGAACCATGTAGCTTAAAGAGCATTTGTTTAACTAACGTCGCAGCCTGTTGCCGATCTTTATAATCACTGACTAACTCTATGAGTTGAGAGTAGGAAATATTCTTTGGTTCAAAGAGTAAATTCTCTAATAGTTCGGGCAGATCTTCACTGAATGATTCTGGGGCTGATTGATGATGATGTAATAAGCAGCGGGAGCGAATAGTTGGTAAGAGTTGATCAAGAGATGTTGTGGCCAATATGAGTTGAGTATTGATGGGTGGTTCTTCTAGTGACTTTAAAAATGCATGTTGAGCGGCTATAGAAAGTAAGTCGGCATGAAGCAAGATGATAGCTCGTGGTTTACCTAGGTGAGAAGCATAAGCTAACTCGGCAACGAGCTCTCTAATAGTTTCAATAGAGATAGTTTCTTTGGTTTGATTAATTAATTTAAGTTGGGGTGAGGTTGGAGTTAGATCCCAATGTAGTTGCTCTTGAAGAAAGGCAATAGCTGTTTCTTGCTGATCTGTTCCCTGAGGCACGGTTAATATGGTTGGAGTAAGTAGAATTGCTGGTTGCGGCTGGTCGTTGCTCATAAGACTCGGATCGTATATCGTATAAGAAGGACAATCTCGATGAAGTGGGACTGTTCTTGTATTGTATGACAGAACCTGCCCAAGCACCACCAACTCAACCAGTACCTCCAATTATTCCTCCCGTGGTTCAACCTACAGTTGCAACTAATCAGCCCCCACCACCTCCAATCACTGCACCTTCTCAACCCTTAACTCAGGTTCAAGCTCCAGTTCAAGTGGCTTCACCACCAGCTGCCGTGCCTGCGCCAGCACCCCCCCCTCCTCAACCCTCGCCAGTAGCTCAGCCACCAGTTGCTGATGTTGGCAAAGATCAAAAAGCGGATTCTTTAGCTGAGGTTTTATTGTCTCAGCAGGAAATATCTCAAACTGAGGCTAACGAGTTATCAATGGAACACCTCAGTACTGGAAAAACCATTGAAGAGATTATCAAAGAAAAAAAGATTGTTTCAGAAGAAGCTTTAACCAAAGCCAAAGCTGAGTTTTATGACATTCCTTTTATCAAGATTTCTGGAACTGGTGTTTCTCCAGAAGCTTTAAATACTCTCCCAGAGAGTGTGGCGCGTCGTTATCAAATGTTACCTTTTCAAGTGAATGAAGAAGAAAAGTTTCTTAAAGTAGCCATGTTAAATCCGCTTGATATAACAGCGGTGGATTTTGCTCAACAAAAAACTGGCCTCAGAATTAAGGTTCACTATGGCATTCCCTCTCAAATTGAACAAAAGATAGCTGAGCAATATGCTCAGAGTCTTTCGGGAGAAGTGACAAAGGCTCTAGAGGAATCTAGTCAGTCGGAAGTAGCCAAGGCTGACTCTAGTAACCTAGCAGATCTATCAAAGGGTGTTGTTAGACAGGCTCCAATTACTAAGATCGTAGAGACGATGCTTTCTTTTGCGATGAAGGCTAGAGCTTCTGATGTTCACATCGAGCCAGAGATAGAAAGAACCAGAATCCGATATCGTATTGATGGTATTTTGCAAGAGAAGCTGATCTTACCCAAAACTGTTCATGACGCAGTTGTATCAAGAATCAAAATTTTATCTCGCCTTAAGATTGATGAAAAACGAATCCCTCAAGATGGACGCTTTACTTTTGAATCAGAGGGCGCAGAGGTTGATTTACGTGTTTCAACTTTGCCTACAGTTCATGGAGAAAAAGTAGTGATGCGTTTATTAAAAAAGAATCTTAAGGTTCCTACTTTAATGGAATTAGGCTTGGATGGCTTGGCTCTACGTCGGGTAATAGACGTCAGTAAAATTCCCAATGGAATTGTTTTAATTACAGGTCCAACTGGTTCTGGTAAAACCACTACCTTGTACTCTATTTTGGATATCATTAACTCACCCAAAGTTAACATTCTAACTTTAGAAGATCCAGTTGAGTATCAAATGAACGGCATAAATCAGGTCCAGATTAATCCTCAGGCTGGATTAACTTTTGCCAATGGATTGAGATCCTTTTTGCGACAAGATCCTAATATAATCATGGTTGGAGAAATTCGTGATGGCGAGACTGTTGGTTTGGCAATTCAGGCTTCGTTGACGGGTCATTTAGTCTTCTCTACCCTACATACCAATTCAGCTGCAGGAGCCTTGCCAAGATTAACTGATATGGGTGCTGAGTCGTTTTTATTGGCTTCTAGTGTAAACCTAATTATGGCGCAAAGGGTAGTGAGAAGAATCAATCCAGATTTTGTAGAGGAATATCAGCCAGAGCAAGTAGTAGCTGAAGATATCAAGCAAGTTTTGGGTGCTCATTACCAACAATGGTGTCAGAATAATAATAAAGATCCTAATCAAATGACCTTGTATCGACCTAAGAAAACTAGGTCTCAGAACGAACCAGAATACAAGGGTCGAGTTGGTATCTATGAAGTGATGTTAATTACAGAAGAGATTAGTAGCATGATTATGAAAAATGCTTCATCAGCTGAGTTAGAACAAGCGGCTTTAAAAAATGGAATGCTGTTAATGAAACAAGATGGTTATTTAAAAGCTCTCAATGGAGTGACTACAATAGAAGAAGTAATTAGAGTGGCGGAGGTATAAAAATAGATCTAAATCATGAACATTCAAGACATGTTAGAGCTATTAATTAAGGAAGAGGGATCTGATCTCCATATTCTTGTTGGTGCTCCACCAACTGTGCGTATAAATGGAGTTCTAAAACCAATCGCAAATACGCCAGTTTTGAATTCAGAGCAGGCTACAATTTTAATCAACCCCATCATGAGTCAAGAACAGCAAGAATATGTTCAACTTCACAAAGAGCTAGATTTTGGTTATCAGTACGGAGATAAAGGTCGTTTTAGAGTTAATGTTTATCATGCCAAGGGTGCCATTGCCGCAGCGCTGCGTTTAATTCCTAAGCAGATCAGGAGTGTGGATGAGCTGCAGTTGCCGGAAATTTTACATCAGTTTACTGAGTTTAAGCAGGGCTTGGTATTGGTAACTGGTCCTACTGGAGAGGGTAAGTCTACTACTTTGGCTGGAATTATTGAGGAGATCAATCAAAAAAGGGCAGAACATATCCTGACTATTGAAGACCCAATCGAGTTTATTTTTCAATCAAAAAAGAGCATTATTTCTCAGCGAGAAATGAATCAAGATACTCAGGATTGGAGCTTAGCCCTGCGCAGTGCCATGAGAGAAGACCCCGATGTAGTTCTAGTGGGTGAAATCAGAGATTATGAGACGATTGCTTCTGCAATCACGGTGGCGGAGACAGGTCACTTAGTTTTTACTACCTTGCATACGAATACGGCTGCTCAAACGATCGATAGAATTGTCGATGTTTTCCCAGCTCACCAGCAAGGACAAATTAGACAACAATTAGCCGGTTCAATTAAAGCCGTGGTTTCTCAGCGGTTAGTTCCCACTCTAGATGGGGGTCGAGTTGCTGCTGCGGAAATATTATTGGCTAACTCAGCAGTAAAAAATCTAATTAGAGAAGCTAAAACTCATTTGGTTGACAATGTTATTCAAACTTCTGGAGCCGATGGAATGGTTTTGATGGAAGTTTCTTTGGTGAATAAGATTAAGCAAGGAATAATTAGCAAAGAAAAAGCTCGAGAGTACTCTTTTCGACCTGAGATGTTTGATCAGTTAATGGAAGGGAGATAATGCCCTTTTTTAAATATACTGCCAAAAACGAACACAGCGAAACCGTTAAAGGTAAGGTTGAGGCTAAGAGTAAAGAGATAGCTGCTTCTATTTTATCTACCCGAGGTTTATTGGTGATCAATATTGTTCCACTTGAACAAACTTCGTTTACTTTTATTAAAGCGATGTTTTCGGGAATAAAAGCTGACGACGTAGTTAACTTGACCCGCCAATTATCAACTATGATCACGGCAGGTTTGCCACTGAGCACCTCTTTGTCTATTTTGGCAGAACAAAGTCGAGATGAAATTTCTACTGTGATGAGTGATGTGTTGCGTGAGATAGAAGGAGGCAATACTTTTTCTCAGGCTTTAGAAAAAAACCCCAAAGTTTTTTCTAGAGTTTATACTCAGCTAATTAAAGCAGGTGAGGCAGGTGGAGTCCTAGATGATATTTTGTCTCGTTTAGCCGATACGCTAGAAAAGCAAAAAGAGTTTAAGGGGAAGACTAAAGGTGCTTTGATTTATCCAATTATCGTAGTGGTGGCGATGTTAATTGTAGGTTTTGTGATGATGGTGGCGGTAATCCCCAAACTAACTGAGATGTACCAAGATTTTGGGGCGGATTTGCCGTTCATAACTCAACTCTTAATTGATATTTCTGGTATATTTGTTAAGTTTTGGCCAATTATGATTGGTCTGATGATAGGAGGTGGATTTTTATTTAGTAATTGGAAAAAAACAGATGTTGGCGGTCATGCTTATGATAAATTTTTACTGAAACTTCCAGTTTTTGGTGTGCTTAAGCAAAAAATAATTTTGACTGAATTTGCCCGAACTCTTTCTTTATTATTAAGTGCTGGAGTATCACTAATTAATGCTCTGAGAATTGTCTCTGGGGCAATTGATAGTATTAACTATCGAGACTCTCTCGAGATAGTCGCTAAAAAAGTGGAGAAAGGCATTCCTCTTTCTCAGGCTTTAAGTGCAAATGAAATTTTCCCACCAATTTTATATCAAATGTCATCAGTGGGTGAGGAAACAGGTAAGCTAGACGAGATCTTGCTTAAGCTGTCTATTTATTTTGAAACAGAGAGTGAACAGGCGGTTAAAAATTTAACCACGGCTCTAGAACCAATGATTATGATTGTGCTGGGTTTGGGCGTGGGAGTAATGGTGGTAGCAATTATCATGCCAATCTACAGCTTGACTAGCCAGTTTTAGGCTGTCACACTAATACTTGCACACCAAGTCAGTGTTGGTGTAAAGTGAATAGAAGTTACTTCGCTTTGAAATTATTTTATGAAAAAACTGTCCAAAATTTTCTCTTCTCAACTAGGGTTCACCATGATCGAGCTACTAGTAGTGATTGCGGTGATCGGTGTTTTGGCTGTGGCAGTCCTCTCCTCTATCAATCCCATTGAGCAAATCAATAAAGGTAGAGATACTAGAACTCGTTCAGATGCGGCTCAGTTGATTAATGCCGTAGATCGTTATTATGCTATTCATGAGAAATATCCCTGGAATGTTACTACTACTACTTATACTGCATCCGGCACTCTACCGAATGCTACTTTTGTCATGGGATCAGTGAGTGGTTCTGGAGCAGATGCTGTCATAGTTGCCACTACTGCCGATTGGGCCTACATCGATGTCTTAGTCAGTACTGCCGAAGTCAAGTCAGGTTTCACCAATCGTTTGGTGAGCGATAATAAAATTTTGGTCTTTAAGGAAACTGGATACAATCAAACTATGTATGCTTGTTTCTTGCCCACCTCCAATGCTTTTGAGCAAGAAGCGATGGAAAATTGTGCTGATGGCACAACTCCAGATGGTGGTGACGCCGGGGTTCCGTCAGGAACAGATCCTTGTGAAGATCCAGCAGACATGACAGCTGCTAATATGATCTGCTTGCCTTAATCTTTTCTAAGATAATTTTTATTCCGACAAGTCCTAAAATAAGGATACTCATTGGTCCAAAAACTTTGAGATAAGGTGGTGTTTGCCAATCTAGTTGGATGTCTCCAGCCGCGTAAATGAGCATATTCCCAGGAGTAATCCAGATAGGTTGACTAGTAAAACTATTCTCATTTAAAGCTGTCGCTTTCCAGTAAGGACTGTAGCTAAATTTGATGTACACGGGTGCAGGATCTGATGATGAGATTGAGAATTTAATTTCATCAGTACCTATCTCTAACTCTTTAATCTGAGGTTGAGACAGATCTAGAGAGTCTGGCGGTTGATAGATTTCCCGAGTTACAAGAGTTTTAGTTTTATTTGACCACCAATCCCAAAGATTGAGATTGGGTTGAGACTCAATTTTATAGGGCAAAGTTTCTACCAATTGAGAATCATTAATTTTTTTCAGATGATAATAGCGTTGATGGTAAAAACCTTGACTATCTCGACTGATATTTATTTTAGCAAATGTAGTGGCACCTTCTTCATATTCACTCTCACTAGTAAAGGCTTGATAATTTATTCCTAATAAATCAAGTAAATAATCAACACCTTCAATTTTATTGGTTAATTCATCAATGTATATTTCATAGATAGGCACACCATAACTTTCTTTATTGAGTAATCTTTTGGCAGCAGCGTAGTTAAGGCCAGTATGTGAAGATTCAAAAAACAAGCCAAAGCTGCCTATTAGATTACTGTTCTGAGTGAGAAGATGATCGGTAGTTCGAGTAAAAAGATCGATATCAGTTTTTGAAGCAGTATCAATAAATCTTCCTTTCATATTAGTCGGCAAGTTTTGCCAGTTAGTTTCAAATTTATAAGAAAGTGGGCTTAAAGTTGCCAGAACAGTAATTATGAGAGTGATGACAGCCAAGCTATTAGCCACATCTTTATTAATTTTAGAAATAATTTTATCGGTAAATTTATTTTTAGTGGTCAGGATTATGGTTGGAGTTAAAATTACTAAAAATGAGTAGTAGCGATAGAAGTGAATCCCTCTGAAAAGGTATTTTTCGATGATTTTAGTTGGCCAGAGAGGCAAAACTGATAGTAAGCCAACTAAAATTACGAAGATGAATATTTTTGAAGGGAATTTTTTATTAAATAAATGAGTAACTAAGCTGGTGAGAAGTAGAATTAAACAAACCACACCAATTGGAAAAATACGACCAGTAATGTTGAAGGCAGTGTGTTGAAAACGATAGTCTAAAAAAGGCAATATCCAAGGTAGGCCGATTAGACCGGCTAACAGTAGACTATAAAGCCAGAATTTGATTTTAATCAGTTTATCCTTATGAGATGAGATAACTAAAAACCCAAGCTCAATTAACATAAATAGGACGGCTAAACTCGAGGTTAAGCTATGGGTTAATAACAATAATCCCAACAAAAATCCTTTGATGTGCCATTTTTTACTAGCTAGAAAATAAATTAATAGAGGTAAAGCAAAGGTGGCAGTAATAGTTCCAGAAAAAAGAGTGCCTTTTAAACTTACTAAAGCATTAACTGGTGAGAGTAAATAAAAAATTATGCTTAAAGAAAAAGCCACTAGACGATGGTTGAGATCCTTTAACTGGCTTTTAGAAAACACCCATAGGGAGTGAAGCAGGAGTAATATGCTGGAGATGATAAACAAAGCCAAAGCAACAGGTGTGGATTTGGTGATCGAGATTAGGATTTTTAAAATCCAATGGCTGATGGGTGGATAAAGTAAGGTGGGATATCCACCCCAATAAGTATTGTTCCATCCTCCTTGCCATGGCCAAGAGACTAAGAAAGATTCTTGAACATGTCCTAGATAATCCCAAAAAAAAGAAAATTCGGGGTATTTAACAAAAAAATAGATAATTTTTCCTACTAAAACCAATCCAATTGCAAAAAACCATAATTTTCCATCAAATTTTTTACGCATTAGAGCCGATTATACTCTACTCTATCTCTGGCTTCTGGTATGATAAAAGTATGTTTGGTTATCTTGTGTTCATGAGTATATTTTTGTTTTTTTTGGGAGCTGCAGTAGGTAGTTTTTTAAACGTGGTTATTTATCGAACTGTCCAAGGAGAGTCGTGGTTGAAGGGTCGTTCTAAATGCGATCATTGTCGAAAAAAAATAGCTTGGTTTGATAATATTCCCATCATTTCTTTTTTATTTCTAAAAAGGAAAGCAAGGTGTTGTGGTAAGCCAATCCCGATCTCATATCCAATAGTTGAATTTATGACCGGAACCCTGTTTGTTTGGTGGTATCTAATTGGGTTTTTGTTTTTTAAATTAACCACCACTCCCTTTCAGTTATTACAACCCCTCTTTTGGTTGGTGGTGGGGGTTTTATTATTGACTATTTTCTTTGCCGATTTAATGCATATGATTATTCCAGATAAGGTGGTAGGAACACTTTTCATCGTCACCCTGATTTATCGTTTATATTTGACTTCATCATCAATCATGCAGGTCAAAGATTTACAAATGGCGGTTCTAGGAATGATACTGGCCGTGGTTTTCTTAGGTGGACTTTGGTTAGTCACTAAAGGTCGAGGGATGGGGTTGGGAGATGTTAAATTGGCAGCTCCAGTAGCTTTAATATTGGGTTGGCCAAAAACTCTGGTTGGATTGTTCTTTGCCTTTATTTTGGGAGGGATGGTAGCAATGGTGTTATTAGTTTCAAATAGAAAAAAGTTTGGTCAGGTAATTCCTTTTGGTCCTTTCATTATTGCTGGAGCTGTCTTGAGTTTAATCTGGGGCGATGCAATCTTTAATTGGTATGTCTATTGGTTATAAAGTTAGTTAAATATATTTAAAAAAATGAGAATTATAAAATTTTTATTGACGTCATTATTGTCATTAGTCATTTTGGGGGGGATAACATTTTTAATTTCTAGAGAAGTGTTGTTATTTTTGGGTAACGCAAGAGTGAAGAGCTCATTAACAATTCTTAAGAAAACATATGCTTCGCAAAGTTATTTTCAGAAATGCAAAGAAAAAGGCTTTTCTTTTATTAGCGGTGATGATCCAGCCAGAATCCAACTTCGTTTTCTTTCTTCTACAGAGTATGTTGTCGAGGTTTTGTGCAATCAATCTAGCATTAGACCGATTGTGATAGAAAAAAGACAATTACCTTGGCTAGTGCAGAAAGTTCCGGGTAGTTCTGGGGTTGTTTGGGGAGAAGATAGGAGTGCTATTAGGTTAGAAATATTTAATCGTTCGAAAACAATTGGAGTGGAAGATGAATTCGTAGTTAATTTGTCAGCTGGTGATGAGCTGGGAGTTAGTCCCAATGCTTCGTGTGCTGGCTTTGGCTTTGCTTGTTGTATGAAAGAATCACAGCAAGGAGTCGGAGAGAAGATAACAGCAGTAAGTGATTGTCCCAAATCTTGTTTTAATTCTTGTATAAGCAGGCCGGTGGTGTTGGCTTTTAATTTTCAACCGGTTCCAGATGACCAAGCGCAGGCAATAATAATCAGAACCGGTGAAAGCATTACTTTTAGTTATTTCCTTGATAAAGGACAGGCTGAGAGCGTGATAGTAAAACTAGATTATGGCGATGGAACTATGGATCAATTTCATACAGAGAAACAAATTATCGATCACAACTATTTATGTTCTCAAAAAGAATGTGTCTATCAGGTGAGGTTAATGGTGGAAGACAATCTTGGCATACCTGCAGCTGATTTACCAATTACAAGTACAACTGTGATTGTGAAAGGATAGGTTTATGAAAAAATACCAATTGAAATCAGGCTTCTCTTTAATAGAGTTGCTGGTAGTTGCCACGATCATCATTGTTTTGATGACCATTGGAATGGTGAGCTATCGTCAAACTAGTCGTAATAGTCGCAATGCTAAAAGGAAATCGGACATTGAATCTGTCAGGCAGGCTTTAGTCTTATATAGAAATGATATTAGCGAGTATCCTGATCCAGTAGCTGCAGATGCGACCAATGCTGCTTTTGTAGAAATGCTAGCTACAATCACTGATTACATTAGTTTCAACTCTCTTTCTGATCCAAAGTCTCCTACTTATGATTACACTTATAGTTCTGACAGTGCTACTTTTGATCTATGTGCTACTTTGGAGACAGAGGCAGGAACAGAAGCGTATTGTATTAACAACCCTTAAGTTCATGATTAAAAAAATAAAATTAAATAGTTCTTCATTAGGATTCACCCTAATTGAGTTGATGATAGTTACGACCATCATAATGTTGATTACAGGGGGTGGAATTGCTTCATTTTTGAATTTTAATGATAAACAACTAGTTCTAAATAGTGCCAAAGAACTGCAGGGATATTTGCGTACAGCCCAGACTCTCGCCAGAGTGGGAGAAACTCCAGCGGGATGCGATAGGCTTATTGGTTATAAGGTGGTGACGGCTGATGCTGGATCAATTAAGGAAGTAAGCTTGCTAGCTGTCTGTTCTAGTGGGGATATCCAGAGGAATGTCTTTAGTCTTTCAGAAGGAGTTACACTAAGTAGCGACATCGAGATTACTTTTTTGGGATTGTATGGGGGTGTAACGGGAGCAAGTCAGATTGATATAACTAGTGATTCAGGGAGAAGCTATAGTTTTGAGGTTAGTTCAGGAGGAGAAATCACTCAAGGAGGTTTTCTATAAGATATGTTAAAAAAAATAACTACTCAAGCAGGTCAATCTTTAATTGAAATTTTATTAGTGACAGTAGTGGTGGCAACTATTTTGACTGCCATTGCGGCTAGTTCCAGTATGTCTGCCAAAAACACCGCCGAAAATAAAAGACGAAGCATGGCCACAAGCCTTGTACAAGAATCGCTCGAGTTATTTCATAGAGAAAGATACGCCATAGGTTGGGAATCATTTCAAGCTGCCTTGGAAAGTGATGTTTATTGTCTAGATGCCATTCCCACTGACTCGAGCAGTTTTACTAGTCTCACAACGGGAAGTTGTGGAGATGAGGAGCTTATTACTGGCACAGAGTTTCAGCGCGAAGTTGAATTAACAATTCAGGCAGATGAAGTCAAAGTGGTTTCAACAGTAACTTGGCTTGATGGAGATAAGCCAAAACAAGTTGTGGCAGAGCAAACTTTCAAAGATATTCAATAAACAATTTTTATAGACTACGAATAGTAGTGCTGGTGGTGAAGGTTTCTTCAACAATCTCTCTATCTTGATCTACTCCGGGAGTTCCCCTTCTCAAACTAAAAGTAATATTGACGTGAGGATGACTTTCATCGTTACTTTGAGAGCAGTCAAAATTAATCCCTGTAACTTCTACAGCGTCGGAAGTGAAATATTGACCAGAGTTTGAAGCGATTTTACCCACTCCTCCATCGTCCTCTACCCAAATGGTGGTTGTACCATTATCAAAAGAGCGAAATCTGATTTCTGTCATTCCAGCAACACATTCATAACCATAGCTATTGGGTAAAATTTCGACAGCATTTCGTAGCAGAAACTCAATTTGATTGAGCGTATATTGCCCCTCTTGCTTGACTAGTTGAGAGCTACTTATTTTGGCATTACTAATCAAAAAAGTCATAAATAATATGGAAGCCGTCAGCATCAACACAACAGTGATAGAAATAACTACGAGTAACTCAATTAAGGTAAAACCATTGGGTGTAGTTTTTGATTGTTTAGTCATGCTATTTATGAGTGTAGCATGGTCTATAGTTGCAGTTAAGCAATAAGTTTTCTATGATAGTAGAAAGATGAAATTTAATTTTAAAGCAGACTCTGGACAGATCGGGGTCATAATTCTCTTAACCATGACAGGCATGTTGGTCATGGGTCTATCTGCAGCCTCAAGAACTACTCAAGAGGCATTATTGTCCGGGAAAGAGTCAGAATCAGTTAGAGTTTTCAATGCAGCTGAGCAAGGTGTAGAAGAAGCTCTTTCTGGAGATTTGGCTTTTGTCGGCAATAGTCTTGAGGGGTCAATAGATACTGTTTCTGGGATTAATATAGATTACAGTGTCAATAAAGTAAGTAGCTTGCAAACTAGGATTTTTGAGGGGATTTCTGTTGGAGTTGATGTCACGGGAGTCCAAGACGGAGATAACTTGAGGATTGATTGGTCAAATGTTTCTGATTGTGACACAGAAAATGTGGCTTCATTGGTGGCTTCTATTTATTATGATGATGCAGGTGTGACTCGAGCCAGATATAGTGCCTTGGGGGGATGTGACAAATCTGATGGTTTTGATCTAGGAACAGTTATTGATGAAAATGGATATAGGCGTCGCTATGATCTACCCCTGCAAACAGATGATTTTTTAGTTCAGCTTAAATCCGTCTACAGTGATACTTATATTAATGTTTCTAGTAGCGACTTTACTATGCCCGTTCAATACTACTCAATTAGATCAGAGGCTGAAAATCCAGATAGCAACGAGGCTAGGGTTGTAGAGGTAAATCGCACCCTACAAACGGCTCCCTCCATTTTAGATTACGCTGTTTATAGTGGAAACAGCCTGGTAAAGTAGCTCTCTTCCAGATAGCTTCTTCCCCTTTAATCAATTTCCTTTTACACTAGTAGATATTATGTCTGCCCTAGCCTTAGATATTGGAACTTATACAATCAAAGCCATTAGTGGAAAGCCAGGAAAGAAGATTGAGGTTGAGCGTGCTGTGGAAGTCTTCAATCCCTTAGGGATATCTGTCCCTAGTGATGAGGCGTTGATTCAAAAGTTGGTGGAGTTGATTGAATCAGTCATTACAGACCATAAGTTCCCCAGAAATGATGTTAGATTAAGTTTGCCTGAGACTGTGGTTTCAACCAACATCATTGAGTTGCCGTCATTGAGCGAGGCCGAGTTGGCCTCAGCTATAGGTTGGCAAGCTGAACAACACATCCCCATCCCTCCTGAGCAGTTATCACTGCAATATCAGGTATTACATCGTCCTCACAAAGATAGTTCAGCTGATGAAAAAATGAGGGTTTTATTGGTGGGGGCACATAAAGATTTAATAGAAAAATATGTAGATGTTTTTCTGTCATTAGGGATAGAACCAAAGTTATTGGAAACGCAGATATTATCAGTGATAAGATCCCTAGATATTGAAGTTAATGAGCCCCCTACCCTAGTAATTCAGATGGGAGCTAGTAGTACTCAGATGGCAATGGTGTATGAAGGAGAATTGAGATTTGTTACTTCTCAAATGACAGGTGGCCAGGCTCTAACGCAGGCTTTAGAAAAACAGATTAATTTAGAAACCAAACAAGCTGAAGAATACAAACGAACTTATGGATTAGATCCTCAGCAATTTGAGGGGAAGGTTAGGGCGACTTTAACGCCAGTGATTGATATCTTAATTGGTGAAGTAAGAAAAGCGATGACTTTTTTTGCCAATCAACATCCTGGAGTTAGTACTCAACGAATACTCTTGTCAGGTGGTCCTACTTTATTACCAGGATTAGTTCAATATATCACTCAAGAAATTGGTGCTGAAGTTTTAGTGGCGGCACCACTTTCTCAGGCTATAGGAGAAGTTCCTGAAGGAAATCATCCTACCTGGACTGTCTGCGCAGGGCTTTTGATGCGTGAGGAGTTTTAAATCATGGCCAGTATTAACTTTGTTCGTCAGCGAATCAGAAAGCTGAATAAACTAGAGAAAAAAGATAAAAAAATTTTTAAAATTGTGGCGATTACGGCCGCTGTTCTCTTAATATTTTTGGCCATAGTTCTAGGAATAAAAATATATTTAACGACACAGATTAAGGGTCTTCAAAGTTCTCAGCAGGCTTTTCTAAGAAGAATTGAGCTGCAGGAAGATAAAGAGAAATCATTTATTTTATTTGTGAGTAAGTTAAGAACCTTGAGTGGAGTTTTTCAAGATAGACAAGATAAACAAGATGCCATTAGTTATTTTACACAGATCTTTGGTCCTGACGTGACTATAGAAAAAATAGCTTTTGATGCAGAATCACAATTACTAGTATTTAGGTTGATGTCAGCCAACATCTTTACCTTGCAGCAAGTATTTGATGTTTTATCTTCTGAGGCGACTGCAGAAAAATTTTCTTCCCTGACAAAGGGCAGTCTTCAAAGGACAGGTAAAGGCATATATCAGATGGAAATTTCTGTAGTTGTTGGTGAAATAGATGAGGTGAAGAAATGAAGAAAAAAGAAAAAGTTAGTTTCAGCTCACTATTACTAAATCGTCGCTATTTAGTCATGTCTGTAGTGGGTGGTTTGTTGATAATTTTGATTCTTTTTTCTGGGTTTATTCCTCAGATCAACTCTTTATTTGAATTAAATGATCAGATCAATCGAGATGAGAAAAAGTTAAGCGCTTTGCGACAAAAGGCTGTTGATCTAGAAAATATTGAAGCTCAAGAAGCATATAGATATGTAGACTCAGTTGATCAGATTTTACCGTCAAAAAAACCATTGCTAGAGTTATTGACGTCACTAAATATGGTGGCAACTAGAAACAATGTCCGATTTAACAACTTAAGCCTTACCCCAGGAGAAATAGCTTCAGAAAGCGCAGAGTTTCTCAGCAGTGCTAAAAGTAGTAAGAAAAAAAGAAGTAAGAAAACAGCCAATCAGAAAGAATTTGATACTCTAAATGTTGAGCTAGAGATATCAGGAATGTTTAGCGATATGCAAAAGTTTTTTTTGGACATAGAAAGAGTGGCTCCATTAATTACCATTACAGGCTTATCTCTTGATATTAATAGTGACAACATAGTTAAATCAACCGATCAAGTCAAAGCGGAGTTAGTTTTGAGTACTTATTATTTCACCCAATCAGTTTCCGCAGCGCTGGAGACATCACTTCCCAACATAGGTAGTCGAGAACAAGAAATTATTACCGAAATAAGGGGTTATTCCTATCCAACAGTGGAAGCCCAACAACAAGTTATGGGTGGAGGTTTAGAGGACCTCTTTGGTTTGAGTAGACAAGATTTTGAAAACAACCAGCTTTTGAATAATTAAAATTAAGCAGTTTCTTCTTCAGGTTCAGCTAGGGTGATGTAAGGACGAATGTCTTCTTTGAGGGCGCGGATTTTTGCAATGTTTCTAATTGAGTTAATGACCGAACCTTTTTTTCCAATTACTTTACCCATGTCATCGGGGTGAACGTGAATAAGATAGGTGGTCCCACGACCTTCTTCTTTAGTTTCTATTTTGATATCTTCAGGATGATCTACTATGTGAATGAGGATGAATTCAAGGAGATTTTCCATTTTATTTTTCTTCTTTATTACTTTCTTTTTCTACTACTTTGGCTTGTTTATTTTTTTCTAATTGTTTCTTGGAGGGACGTTTCTTTTTGGGTGGAAAAGGATTTCCAGACTTGAAGCGTTTAACTAAACCAGTCACAGTTTCGGTGGGTTGAGCACCTTTGGAGATCCAATTTTGATAGGCTTCCAAATCGATTTTTAAAAGCTTTGGTTCTTGAGTGGGTGCGTAATGACCCAAATTGGCAGTATATTTACCATCTCTTTTGGTACGAGCTTCTTGAACTACAACTCGATAATGAGGTTGGTTTTTTTTCCCGAAACGAACTAACTTTATTTTTAACATAGGTTGCGATTATAAGGGTTTTACTACATTTACTCAAGTGTTAGCAAATTTTTCCAATCCTGCTTGTGCAGCTGCCTGCTGAGCGGTTTGTTTGCTCTTCCCAGACCCAGTTCCAATAGCCTTTGAATCAATCAAAACTGTGATGGTAAATTCTTTGTCGTGATCAGGTCCTTTTTCTTCAATAACTTTATAAACTGGGGCTTCATGGCCTTTGGACTGAACTATTTCTTGTAAAATACTTTTGGCATCTTTGTAAAGACCTTGCTGTTTTATTTGATCAAATCTATTGAATAAATATTTTGCCAAGAAATCTTTGATAACTTGATATCCTTGATCCAAATAGATGGCTCCAAGAACTGCTTCTGTGGTGTCTGCCATCAGGCTTGGATTGTTCCTACCTCCTGTGGCCTCCTCTCCCTTACTCATATAAAGCTTTTGACCCAAATCTAATTCTAAAGCTACCTCTGCCAAAGTAGTAGTTTTAACCAAAGCACTTCTGTAGGCAGTTAAGACCCCTTCTGGTTCATGAGGAAATTTTTCAAACAAGAATTCGGTTGTGGCTAGTTCAAGAACCGCGTCTCCCAAAAACTCTAGTCTTTCATTAGACTCAGTTGAAGGAGAGTTGCTTTCATTTAAGGCACTGCGATGAGTTAGAGCAGTTTTTAATAAAAGTGGATTATTAAATTTAGGTAACATAGTGCCATTATCCCAGTTCTGTCTCTTCAATGACAATACTAGCCAATTGTTTCAGGGTAGTTGCTTGGCAAAGGAGCTCTTTTGTTTCTGATGAAATTTCAAAATTTTGACTAATAACAGAAACCAAACGAGGCAAATCAGTTTCTTGATCAATTCCTAAGGTAAGCTCTAGGTTATCTGTCTCTTTGAGCTGTGAAGTGTCAGCCAATAATTCTTTTTCAATAATGGTTTTAATTTGATCAATAACAAAATTATCCTGATTCATAAATCCTTTATAGTCTGATTATTTAGGCAAGCATTTGACCTAAAACTCCATTGACAAAACGGGGTGAGCTCTCAGTCCCAAACTCTTTAGCCAATTCTACAGCTTCGTTAATTATTACTTTAGTTGGCACTTGAGTGCGTTTAGCTTCATAAACAACTAAACGCAAAATAGCCAAGTCTACTTGATTTATCTCAGTCAAAGGTCGTTCTGGAGCGTATTTTTGAATCAAAGGATCTATCTCTTCAATCAAAGACATGATTTGTTGATACATTTGATACTCTTTTTTTGGCAAATCAGTATCTTGATCAAAACTACGACTAAACAAGGCCTGCATAATTCTAATTCTTTTTTGATGACGAGGATCGGGATCGGTGTCCTTAGTTTCCTTCTCAACAATATAATCGCCAGTGGGTGGTTGGTTTACATCAGGCATGAACTTAGTATATAAAAGCTGAGTAAAGTTGCAACTATTCTTTTAGTCCAACTGTTTTGAAAATTTGAGCAATTAAACCTCTCTTGTGAAGAGGCACGCTAGTCTGAGTTAAGTCTTTTTTTAAACTAGGCTTATTTCCTTGGCGACGTTTGCCGCGTTCAGCTCTGGTAATTTTATTTTTTGGTACTGCTCCCATAGAGATCAGATTGTAACTCGGGGAAGAAAGATTTGCAAGGTTAGTTGGGATCTGGGCTCGAGTGTGCAATATTGGGAGAGATAAGAGGTTGCCAATCCTTCTTATCCTTGAGTTGTTCAAAAATCTGTCTGGCTTTAGTGATCAGCTCAACATTAGTCCAGTTGGCAAACTTAAGTTGATCAAAGCCATGTTGGTCTGTACCAAATAAATCCCCTGCTCCTCGATTATTAAGATCAAACTCAGCTAATTTTATCCCGTCATTAGTTTGAGTAAAAATATTGAGGCGATTGCGAGTCTCGACTGTTTGAGAGGTAGTAAACAATAAACAGTAAGCTTGTTGACCAGCTCTGCCGACTCTGCCGCGAAGCTGATGGAGGCTAGCTAAGCCAAAGCGCTCGGCTGATTCAATAATCATGATTGACGCTGTAGGTAGGTCCACCCCAACCTCTACTATGGGGGTAGTAACTAAAATATCAATTTTTTGATCAAATAAATCTTGAGTAATCTTATCTTTTTGAAGCTGAGAAAGTTGTCCATGAAGAAGTTTGACTTTAAAGTCAGGAAATTTAGTTTTAATTTGATCAAAAGTTTCTGTGGCAGATTTAATATTTTCTAAAGCTTGATGATCGGAGGGATTGATAAAGGGGCAGACTGTCAGCACCTGCATTTTTTTATTTTTGAGCTGTTGAGTAATCCACTCATAAGAATCAGTTCGTTTTTTTTCTGGAATGATCCAAGTTTTGACTTCTTTTCTTCCAACTGGCATCTCATCAATGACGCTTAGCTCTAAATGGGAAAAAATAGTCAACATCAAACTACGTGGAATAGGAGTGGCAGACATAGTCAAAATATGAGGGCGAAAAACTAGTTTTGAAATTTCACTGCGTTGTTCTACCCCAAAGCGATGCTGTTCGTCATAAATTACCAAAGCGGGCTTAATAGTTTGCAGTTTATTAATGACTGCATGAGTACCTAAGTATAAGGTTGGCTCTTTATTAAGAGTGAATTTAGTCTTAGCAGTTAAGAGTTGGATATTTATTTTTGGAAAAAGTTTTTTAAGAGTGATCAAGTGTTGCTCTGCTAAAATTTGAGTTGGAGCGATAAAAGCCACATGGTGATTACTTTTAAGAGTGTGACTAGCTGCAATGCCTGCCACGACGGTTTTTCCTGAACCAACATCGCCCAGTAGCAAACGATTCATGGGAGTGTTGGAGCTCAGATCAGTAGTAACTTCATTGATAGAGCGTATTTGAGCAGTTGTTAGGGCAAAAGGAAGATTTTTGGGAATTAAGTTTTTCTGATCTATTTGAATTAAGTGTGCACTGGCTTTATCTTGCCATTGCTGTTTGATCTGATGTGAATGTTGCATTAACCCCAATAGTTCTTCAATGGCAAGACGCTCGCGAGCTTTAATGGTGAGTTCTTGATCATCAGGAAAATGCAGATTCTGGAAGGTTTCATTAAGAGTCAGCAGGTCGAACTCTTTAGAAAGAGAGTCATCGAGAGGATTGAGATGATCAATGACTTTTTTAAGATAGCGGCGGAGATTACCAGGTTTAATTCCTGGGACCAAAGAATAGATTGGAACCAAGCGATTAGTGTGAATGGTGTTATCAGAGATTTTTTCAACCTTGGGTTGAGACATCATGCCACGATCATTAAGTTTGCCGCTGAAAAAAAATGACCGACCTTTTTGGAGAGTATCTTTGATGTAGGGACTGTTAAACCAAATTAGCTTCAAGCTGCCAGAATTATCTCGGACAGTAGCACGTTGCATGGAGCGTCGGCCTCTATATTGATTTGAAACGGCAGTTACCTCAGCTTGAATAGTAACTAGTTCATTTTTGACTAAATCCATGATTTGTTTTTGCTCTGACCGATCTTCATAGCGCAGTGGCACCCAAAGTAAAAGATCATGGATAGAGCGAAGATTCTTGACAATTAGTTTTTCTGCCACACTCAAGCCAATACCATCGACATTGGTTAATTTTCCAGTCAGAGAATACATGGGGTTAGTATACGAGTTTAAATTAAATAGAACAAACTACTTCCAACAACGCTCAGTAGCATTGCTATTAGAAAAACTATGGCAAAAGCCTTACCGAAACGCTCGCGTTGTTTTCTGGTCACTTTACTCCTCTACTTTAATTTCATGAAAATTTCTTTTACCAGTTTTTAAAATACTGCCTGATTTTGGAGTAATTTCTTGATGAGGATCAGTGTGCTTTTTACCATCAAGCGAGACTGCCCCCTGCTCTATTCTTCTTCGCACATCACTACTGCTAAGCTCTTTTCTAGCTCCAGACGTCAGACTAAGAACCGTGGTTGAAGAAGCTGCAATCAAGTGAATTGGAGTTTTATCTGGAAGGCCTTTTTCTTGAATCACGGTCTGAAATTGCCGCTCTGCTTTCTTTGCCTCAGCTTCAGAGTGGTACATTTCTGTAATGGTAAAAGCGAGTTTTTTCTTAAACGTCATTGGGTTCTCACCAGACGTCATGTCTTTGTCCATCTCAGCTATTTCTGCCATAGAGGTATCAGTTAGTACGGTGAAGTAATTGATGATCATGTCATCGTTGATGCGCATTAATTTGCCATACATATCAATTGGATTTTCTGTTAAAGCTACAAAATTGCCATAGGACTTACTCATCTTGCGACCATCAGTACCATCGATAATGGGGGTAGTAAGAACCCATTTTTCTCGATTGTTATAAGCCTTTTGCAAGGTTCTACCCATCATCATGTTAAAGGTTTGGTCATTGCCGCCAATCTCTAGATCCACATCCATGACCACGCTGTCATAGCCTTGCATAAGCGGATAAATAATTTCATGAGCATGAATGGGGAGGCCTTTTTTGAGTCTCTCTTGGAACATGTCCCTTTCCATGAGTTGTTGAACAGTGACCTTCCCCATGATCTTAATTAGCTCAACATAGGTGAGTTTATCCAGCCAATCACCATTGCGGACCACTTTAATTTTGTCGAAGTCAAGAACTTTGTTAGCTTGCTCTCTCCAGTTTTTGAAGTTTGCTTCAATTTCATCATTAGTCAATTCTGGTCGAGTGGTGTCTTTACCGGTGGGATCACCGATTTTGACCGTCCCATTACCAATTAATAAGATCACTTCATGGCCAAGATCAGCAAACTGTTGAATTTTTCGCAGTACTACACTATGACCTAGAGTTAACTCTGAACCAGTGGGATCGATGCCGAGGTAAAGGCGAATTTTTTTCTGGTTCATTAATTCTTGAAGAGATTTTCTCGCGGGGAGGATTTCTGTGACTCCACGGGTTAAAACTTCATCAATGGTGAGATTTTGTTTTGGCATAAGTTCTTTCTATTGTACCTTATTATAGTACTGCTTTATTAAGGATAGTTTGTAGTTTTTCTTCAAAACTCATGAGTTTAAGCGGTCCAAAGAGCTGTTCTTGAAGACGGATAATATGTGAGAGATGTCTTTGAGTGGCTTTAAAGACTTCTGGATGACAATTATTTTTAGCCAACTCTAATTTTTTAGAGACGTTTTCTCCTTTTTTCAATAAAACTCTAGCTTCGTCCGCCACAGAAATGTATGGAGAGACTCTAGGGCGGAGTTTATCAAAAGTGCGTCCTGGCTTCAGATGAATGAAATTCATAGTGGGACAGAATTTTTTAATAGTTTGGTCAAAAAAACGCTCATCATGTCCTTTGACACGTTGAGTTTTGCTCATCGACCAGCCCAATTTAATCTCTACTTGGTGAAATTTTTGTAGCCAAATGGAATCGGCCACTTCGTGTTTGAGGTATTGATTTTCAAAATCAGGTAATTTAGCAAAAATATCACGTATGTTTTGAACTTCATTGAGTTGTGTGGTGCGGACAATTTCAAAATTATCTAAAGAAAAATTCTTAATAATTTTTTGAAATAAACTAATGGTAAACTTTGTAGTTTTCTCAATTTGTTTTTGAGGAAAAAGATTATTGGTTAATGCATGTTGATCAGCCACAAAAATAATTACTTTTTTACTTTCCAGCTTTCTTTTAAGTTGCTTTGCAGTAAAAAAGAAAGCTAGGATATCAAACGGTATTTCCTGCGAAAGTTGACTTTGAGTCATAACACCCGCGCCAAAAAAAATGTTTTTGCCAGCACAACTTTGGATCATTTTTTGTAGCTCTTGATCCTTAAATCGCGTTAATAACAGTGGATTATTCACCAATTGTTTTTGCATTTATTGCTCTTTCCATACTTTATTAGCTATTTTTGCCACCAAAGTCAGTTTTTTAGCTTGATCAGCAAATGATAAATTATTTCCTTTGGCCACTGAGGCAAAACCACACTGAGTGCTGATGGCTAGCCTTTCTAAGGGAATGAACTTAGCTGCCTCCTTAATTCGTTGAATGATCTCTGGTTGTTTTTCCAGTTGTGGAGATTTAGTGGTGATTAAACCCAAGACCGCAATCTTATTTTCGAGCACAAACTGTAACGGTGAAAAATCTCCCGCTCTGTCGCTATCAAACTCTAGTAGAAAGCGATCGACATTAGCTTTGGCAAAAACAATGGGAGCAATTTTATCGTATCCACCTTGAGCCATGAAACGATTTTTATCGTTGCCACGACAAATATGTAAACTTTTAGAGCCCGCGAAATCACTCAAGATTTCATTGATCATTTCCACTCCTTGATGAATAAGCTCATCAGGATCAAAACCTTTTTGTGCAAACCACTCCTGCTGAATGGGATCAATTAGCATCCCAAATTCTGGAGCATCAACTTGTAAGTGCTCAACTCCAATGCTTTCTAGATGAGTCACGCTCTCTTTGAGAACCTGAGTAACATCATCAAGAAATTTGTGTGGAGATGCGTATGCTTTATCAGATATTCCCCGCGCAAAAAAGTAACTCATCATGGTGGGGCTGGGAATTGTGATTTTGATTGGTTTTCTAGTCAAAGCGCGCATAAAAGAAAATTCATCAACCGAGATGTCATGTTTTTTCTTGATTTTACTTACCACTCCCACGGTAACCGGATCGACTATTTTTTTACCCTTCATGTCAAACCAAATAACGGTGTTGCCAGGGATATCCCATTTAAAACCATCGACTGCTTTGACAAAATTGTGACAAAAAACAGGACGACGCATTTCTCCATCAGTGACAATATCCAAACCAGCTTTTTCTTGAATAGCGACTGCCTCTCGAACAGCTCTATCCTCTGCTTGAACAAACTGAGCTGAAGAGATTTTGCCATCCTTAATTAATTGTTGGGCCTTCAATAATTTTTTAGGTCGTAGCATACTTCCAACTACATCGGCGCGAATTATTTCTGTTTTCATGATTTTTCCTTTAATAATTACTTTTTAACAAATATGACGTCGTGAGAAATCAAATGGTCCAGCCAATGAGGCACTGGATCCAAAGCGATTAATTCATCAACTTCTTGAGAAGATCCTCTGGGATCTGGCACGTCAGTAATTTCAAATGCTTCAACTTCAGGAATTTGGTTAAGCATGTCCGCAAACTCTGCAGGGGTTTGGGCGGCCAGGATAGAGTCGATCAGCAAAGGTACTATTTCTGGTTTAGTGTGTTCGAGACGTTTTTTTAAAGCTTCTTGAGAACAAAGCCGATCAAAATCTCGAATGACTCCAACTCCCCCTGGTTTTAGAACCCTCACCATTTCTTTAATAGCCTCCAGAGGTTCAAAAAGTTGGTGTAAGGAGTTTTGGACTACAGCCAAGTCAAACTGATTTTCTTCAAAAGGCATGCTATCAACAAAACCTTGTTGGAACTCTAATCCTGTAGATAGTGCTTCTTTTTGACGAGCGTGGTTGATCATGGTGGGATCTCCATCTAGTCCGACAACTTTTTGAGCACCTAATTTGGAAAGCTCCAAAGCGAGATTTCCTGGACCAGTACATATTTCGAGGATTGTTTTGCCACCTACGCCAAATCTATTATCAATCCAGACGGCTGGAATGATGTAATCTGAGGTTTTTGGAAAATCGCAGCCCTCTATGTAGAGGTTGGCCTCGACTTCATTAAACATTTCAGATGGTTCCAGAACTCGTTTAGAGCAATCTGGAATTATAATTTCACCCATTTCTTGTCTGGGCGATGACTTTTCTTTTAACATCTCTGTTTCCTTTCGAGTTGTTATATTTTTATTTCAGTTTGTTTTATTTAACTGTGTGCTGAGAGGAGGATTCGAACCTCCGAAGGCATAAGCCAGCTGATTTACAGTCAGCTCCGTTTGACCACTTCGGTACCTCAGCCATAAGAGTTATTCTTCTAATGGTTTATTTAGAATCCACTCGCTTTGAGGAACACAAGTTCCCATATTGCAAAATGGGTCCAGATCTATTTCAGTGCATTGAGCTCGATCTTGGCCACAGAGTTCATCAATTTGTTTTTCTTCAGCTTTGTTCAAAAGAGCTAATATGCCAATTACAGTAGTTAATACTAGAATCATGCATGAACCACCTATAATTTCTTTTTGTAGCTCTGGATTTAGTTTTTCTGTCATTTTTACCTCCTTTCTGTTGTTATTTTTACTAGCGATAAATAAAAAAACCGCCCTGACACGTCCACAGTTGTGAACATGTAAGGGCGATTTTCTCGCGGTACCACCTTACTTGATTAGGCTTTTTCAATAAAAAACTCCCTGAAGGGAGTCTCGAAACTAAAGGCCTAAACCTTAATTGTTCGAGCACTCTGTTTCTTGTGACATGCTCTAGCGCGGTTACGGGCGCACCCGGAATAGTTTACTTAGGTTCGACTATTCAGCTCAGGAAAGTATTTCAATTTATTTTGTGCGACTGACTTGCACCACCGTCAGTTCTCTAGTGTCACCAAAATATCTCTACTGCTTTTCCGTCACAGCTATTATTAAATTGTTAGAAGCTATTATCTGAGCAAAGGCATATTATGTCAATAAGTAAAATTATAGGATAATTAATCACACCTCTCCCCTCCCTCAAAAAGGGTCGGAAACAGCTTTGCATCTTTTGTGCCTGCTAAATTTTCTGCATGCAAGTTTGAAAATTTTGGGCCCAAAATAAAAAAACCTCGCTTGGAAGCGAGGTTTAATTTCATGATGTTTTTATGATTACACTAAACTACCCACTCCAATTTTTTTGGATTAACTCTATAGCTATAGTAGGTATAGGTGTGTAAGTTCACAGGCGGTATTATATCTTTTTTAAACCGAACTCGGCAAGAGTCTCAGAATAGCTCGGGTCTTCTTTAATTTTACTAATGCCAACTAATTTAATAGATTCAAAGACGAGGTCAACTTGGGAGAGCTTGATTTCATCAATAATTTTTTGTTTTGTCTCAAGATTTAAATCACCATATACCAGACTAATGTGAGGCATATAGACATGATGGTCAGAAATCCCAAGAGTTTTTTTAGCTTTAAGATGAGCATTCATTACCTGTGGAATGGTTTTTATTCTTACAAACACACATTGATAAAAAGTTGTACTCATAGCTACTTCAGTAGTGATAGCAGTAAATGGATTTAATTGAAGGGATAACTGCTCAATTTTTTTAGTTATCGAGTTGTCTTCAGTTTCAAAACCTCCGTATAAGCTCATGTGAGGTTTAAAACTAAAACCTCCGTATTTTTTAACGTTGTCATCAATAATTTTTTGCAATAAATTTGAGCTAGCCTTGTCGGGCATTGCCCATAGAGAAAAGGAATTTAACATATAGTTGAGTATATAACATATGGTCAGTACAATGACTTTATGGTTCAAGATTATGGCAATCTAAAGTCAGTGCTTGATCAAGATGATCAGCCTCAGGAAACTCCGATTATTAAAGCTGGATCACGCCTATCTTCCTCTACAAATTCTCTCCTTCATTCTTGGCGAAACCAGGCTAAGCAGCTACTTGCGAGACTACCTCAAACTGTTACCATACGAGATATGGAAATTAATCTGACTGCCATCTGGGAGGCAATCACTGCTCCCTTTAGGTGGCTAGGCAGAAAAATTACTGGCAAAGCCAAGTCTCGTCGTTCCTCTTCTGCTTCGCAGCAAATGAGAAAAATTAAACTCATCCGTTTGGGTGCAATTGCTGGTTTAGCCGCCGTAGTGATCGGTGTTTTAGGGTTTTTTGGTCTTTATGCTTGGTACGCCAAAGATTTACCTAAACCGGGCGAAGTAGTCCGTAAAGAGGGTTTTAGTACCAGGATTTATGATCGTGAAGGTGAGCTGCTTTATGATCTTTACAATACTGAGCGCAGAACTCCAATTAGCATCGAAGATGCCCCTGATCATCTCAAGCATGCCACTATCGCTATTGAAGATAAAGACTTTTACAAACATCAAGGTTTTGATTTCCTCACAATATTACGTATTCCTTACAATGCTATATTTAGAAGCCGAGTTGTAGGTGGGTCTACTCTAACTCAGCAGTTAGTTAAAAATGCTTTGTTAACTAATGAAAGAACGGTCATTAGAAAATTTAAAGAACTGATTTTATCTTTACAAATTGAACGAAGATTCAGTAAAGATGAAATTTTAGAAATGTATCTTAATGAAGCCCCCTACGGAGGCACTGCTTGGGGTGTGGGTGCGGCTGCAGATATGTACTTCAAAAAAGATGTTGGCGAGCTAACAGCAGCAGAGTCAGCCTTTCTAGCTGGTTTGCCCCAACGACCATCCATTTACTCTCCCTTTGCTGGCAAAGAAGATAAGGACGGCAATCCTTATTGGCGAGGTCGAACGGAGGCTGTTTTAGACAGAATGAAAAATCAAGGTTATTTAACAGAGTTGGCTTATCAAGAATCATTATCAGAGTTAGATTTGATGGAGTTTGAGCGCACGGTCAGCAATATTAGAGCGCCACATTTTGTGTTTTATATTCGCGATCAACTTGAAGAGATGTTTGGTGAAGAAGTGGTTGAAAGTGGTGGGTTGCAAATCACCACCACTCTAGATTTGGAGTTACATGAGGAGGCAGAAGAAATAGTCAATGAAGAAGTAGAAGACATTGCTTATCTGAATATCACTAATGGGGCGGCCATGGTGATGGATCCTAAAACTGGTGAAATTTTGAGTATGGTCGGTAGTGCTGATTATTTTGCCAAAGAAGCTACTCAAGAAGGTGAAGTTTCTATTGGTGGTCAGTACAATGTGGCTGTTGATGGTTTACGTCAACCTGGATCTTCTATCAAGCCCGTGACTTATCTGTCCATGTTCCAACGTGGCTATACACCCGCTAGCATGCTGATGGATGTGGAGACTGAGTTTATGACGGGAGTTGATCCGACAGAAGAGCCATATCAACCCAAAAACTACGATGGTGAATTCCATGGTCCAATTAGCTTGCGCAGTGCTTTGGGTAGCTCAATCAACGTCCCAGCTGTTAAGTCGGTGGCTTTGGTTGGTGTGGAGAACTTTTTGCAATTAGCTTATGAGTTGGGTTTTGACACACTTGAGCCTTCTGAAGAAAATCTTAAAAGATTTGGTCTAGCAGTAACTTTAGGTGGCGGAGAAGTTCATCTGATCGATACGGTCACTGCTTATAGCGCTTTTGCTAATCAAGGTCAAAAAGTTCAACCAGTTTCAATTTTGCGGGTTGAAGATATGAACGGCAATGTCTTATTTGAACATAAACCAGTTGGGGGTCCTCAGGTAATTACGGCCGGTGAGGCATTTTTGATCAATCATATTCTATCTGATAATAATGCTCGTTTATTAGCTTTTGGGATCAATTCTCTACTTAATACCGGTCAGCCGATAGCAGTCAAAACTGGTACCACCAATGATCAGCGCGATAACTGGACTATTGGTTGGAGTCAGGAAATAATGGTCGGAACTTGGGTGGGAAATAACGACAACTCACCCATGAAGGAAGTTGCTTCAGGCGTGACTGGTGCTTCTCCGATTTGGCGACGAATTATTTTGGCAGCTTTGAATCAAGGTTATTCTGCCCCAGAGTGGGTGGTTCCAGAAGGGGTGGAAGAAGTGCAGGTAGATAGTATTTCCGGATATCCAGCTCATGATGAATTTAGTGAAAAAACTGAGTATGTCCTAACTGGAACATTGCCCTCCTTACCAGATCCCATTCATACTAAGCTCAAGCTTTGTCGGGGTGAGGAAAAACTAGCCAATGAAGCTAGAATTGCGGCTGGAGATTATGATGATCGCGAGTATGTTGTTATCCAGTTGGATGATCCTGTGAGCCAAGATGACAAAAATCGTTGGCAGGAGGCAGCTAATACCTGGATAGAAGCCCAAAATGATTCGCGGTATAAACCGCCCACGGAGTCTTGTGGAGAATCAAGTGATATTTTTGTGGAGATGAAAAAACCTGAGCATGAAAAGAAATACGATACTGAAGATATTGAGATTGAAGTCACATCTGAGAGTGGTGAAGGAATTGAAAAGCTCGAGATCATTGTTGATGGTGAAGTTAGGGAAACAGTTAATGACCGTGAGCACAAGGGTAAGCTGCATTTATCTAAGGGTCGTTATGAGGTTTGGGCAAAAGCATATTCACGCGATGGTAAAACTAAAGAAACTGGCAAAGCCAAAATTGGAACCGGTGGTGAAGATTGGAAAGAGCCAGCGCCATCACCTAGTCCGTCCCCATCTCCAAGTCCGTCCCCTTCACCTTCTCCTACACCAACAGCTAGTCCTGTTCCTTCCCCTACTCCCTAAGTAAGGGGGTGAAAGCTAGTAATAATAATCCTGCTTGTTGAGTGAATAAGTAGTGATCCAATACCATGATTGGTAATAAAATTATGAGTGGAGTTATCTTTTTAGCGAGGCTTGTTTTAAGTAAGACCCAAGCTAGTAGTATTAAGCCCAATAATCCAGTCTCTGCTAGCCACAATAGGCCTAAGTGGTGAACTGGTTGAATGAATCTCACTATCTCTTGAGCCTTGCTATACTCCTCTACTCTAGCTGTAAATTGATTGAGTCCTACTCCAAAAATTGGTTGATCTAAAAACATCTTAACTGCCGCAGTTTGCAAATATGATCGCCGCACGAATGAATTTGTTTGGTGAAACGGTTTTGCAAGCAAATGAATTGAGATTGGGGCGATTACTATCATCGTGACAGCACTAATGATGATCAGTCTTTGATTGACGTTTTTCCTGTTTATAAAAACTAATCCAATCACAAAAGTTAGTCCTGCAGAAATTGATTGAGTTAGAACTAGGACGATAATAACGATCGCCATAGTAAAGAAGCTCAAGAGCTTGCCCCAGCCGTTTTTAATGGCAGGTAATTTTTTAAGTATTACTAAGCCGCAGATAGCTAGTATTCCTCCTAAAATATTGGGGTGAGCTGTGGTGCCGTAGGGCAAGACTCTGCCGGTATTCCACCACATATCTTTGGCTAGGCCGATTGATTGTGCTAAGTTTGGCTCTCCAAAAAATTTGTAGCCTAGTAATGATCGTTGGGTGACGAATTGGTAAATTGCCAGCAGAGATTGAAACCAAGCTGTGACGATGATGGTTATAAAAATAGCTGATTTTTTTAGTAATTTTTTATGAGTGAACAGAAACCAACTCAAAAGTCCTATCTCAAAAAGTTTTAATAGATACCAAATTGCTGCCAGTGGAAAAAAGGTAAAGGCTTGGCGAATGATTAAGAATGAAAATAAAATGCTGGGGAAATAGGCTTTAGAAATTCTAAATTGTTTTTTCTTACTAATTATTTCTATAAGCCAAACTCCAAGTATTGAGAAAATAAAAATATCACCCAGATAGATTTTAGGAATCAAGTAGTCAACTAGCAACCCATTTACATAGGCGTTTGATTTTTCAAATGTTAAAAATAAGTTGGTTGGAACTAGAAATATGATTGCGCTTAGTAAAAGAGTAAAAATTTTGTCTATGGAATATTTTTTTACCACAGCCGCATTATACTTCACCAACTAATTTAGCCCGATGTTGTTTCTCTATTTGTTTGACGATCGATTTTCTAAGAGGTTCAATGTCTATATCTGACAGATTGTTCTTGAAATCTTGAAACTCAATGGCGAAGGTATGATTTTGTTTATAGATATCTTTTAATTCTACCTTGGTGATTAATTTATCAACATTTTTAATTGCAGAGATAATTTCTCCCACAGCTGTATTTTTGGGCAAAGTGAAGGTGAGGTCTTCTACGATAGGCATAGTTTTAGGAATAGGTTGATAGCGAGGATAAGTTCTGACTACCTTCAAGAGATCTTCGATAACAATTTCTATACCAATTTTTCCTGATTTCAAAATCCCGATTATTCCAATAACCGTCATTTCTCCATCACGGTTTTTGACCATAATCTTGGCTGTTTGTGAAAATTGTCTAATGGATTTTTTAACGGGAGTAATCTTGTAAGTAGAAATAAAAAGTTGATCTAATAATGATTCTAAATGACCTCGGACATTTCTATAGTCTTCTGAAGATACTAAGCTCAAGAGCATTTGCTCCCGTGGTAATTTATGATCGTCTTGCGGGTGATAGACATTAGCAATCTCAAAAACAGAGAGAGTTTTTCGGGCTGGATTGCCCTCAATTACTTCTTCTAGTGAAGCTAATAAACTGCGTCTTAAGTAAACCTTGTCATCTGTGAGAGGATTCTGAAGAGCTAAGTGTTGTTCTAATTTATATTCAGCTTGAAGAGCTATTTTTTCGCTCACTAGTGAGTAAGTGTAAATTTCCTGCCAACCAATATTGCTGAGGAGATGTTTGATTTTGTTTTCGAGATTAAAATCAATATTTTCAGGATAGGTCGTAGGAATGGGTGTATCCATGAGGGTGCTGGGTAAGTTGTGATAGCCATAGATGCGAGCTATTTCTTCAATGATGTCAGCCGGAATAGCTAAGTCTGGTCTAAAGGTGGGTGGCGAAACCATTAATTCAGTAGCTCTTTCCTCTCCCTTAGTTTCTACTTCACAACCTAGATCAATTAGAATTTTAATAACTTTTTTAATGGACAACTCTATCCCTAAATAATCATCAATTTTTTGTAAATTTATTTTTACTGCTTTAGGTTTGGTTTCGTTATTAAATTCATCATAGATGGGGTTTGGTAACTGAGCGTCACATAGATCTTGATAGAAATCAACTGCTCGCAGTAATGTGGTTTTGGCTAGATGAGGATCAACATTTTTTTCCATTAGTTGAGCTGCGGTGGTGCGAATGGCATGGGTCATACTGGCAAAGCGAACTTTATCAGCACGAATTGACTCAGCAAGTAATAAAATATTTTTAGTACTTTCATCAATTGAAGTATTGGCTGTGCCTTTAATGGAGGGAAGATCAATAATTTGACCCTCTCCATTTTTAAAGACAACTTCTCCTCCCACGGTTTCAAAACTTTCTCCGTCTAGGGTGATAAATTTTTCTCCTGGTTTGGCTTCAACAATATGGATTTCTCCACCGGTGTTCATGAGCTTGTCATAATCAAAAGCGTGAATGGGGTGACCAAATTCATGAGTCACATAATTAGTGATATCAATGGCTGCATCATGAATATTCATCTCGGTTTGAATTAATCTTTTTGCCATCCATTTAGGAGTTGGAGCCCGTTTTATATCTTGAAGGACTATAAAAATAGTTCGCTTATTAAGCTTAGAGTTACTAAAAACTTTTGGGATGGGTAAAGACTCTTTAGTTAATTGAAGTGAATCTAGATTAGAAATGGAGGGTGATTTAAATTTGGCTTTAATATCAAATTGTTCCAAAATAACCGCTGCTTCTCTAGCAATCCCGCGGACACTCATGGCGTCAACTCGATTAGTGGTGACTTCAATATCGTAGACACTCTCGCCTTCTGTTTGATAGATTCGCTCTACTGATGGTCCTGATAGGGATAGATATTTTTGAATCTCTTGTGCAGAAGCCTTAGTGTCTAAGTGCTCTAGTAGCCAGTGGTGTGGAATGAGAATATTCATCTTAAAATTGCTCCAAAAATCTTAAATCTCCTGAATAAATTAAACGAATATCATCAATGTTTAAACCCTCTTTGAGAGTATAAGTACGCTCTATTCCCCACCCAAAAGCAAAACCAGTGTATTCATTGGGATCAATTCCACCAGCTTTTAAAACATTGGGATGGACCATGCCAGCCCCACCTACTTCATGCCAACCTGATTTGCAAAATTTACACTTACTCTTGCCTTTTTTACCAGTTCCCTGACAAATATGACAGCTAAAGTCGACTTCAAATGAAGGCTCGGTGAATTGAAAGTGAAAGGGGCGAATTCGACTTTTGGTCCCAGGACCGTAAAATTGTTCGGCAAAATGATCTAAGGTGCCTTTGAGATGCTGAATGTTAATACCTTTATCGACCACCAAACCTTCGAACTGATGAAACATTTGGGTGTGAGTGGCATCTTGTTGTCTACGATAACAGCGGGCAATATTAATCATTCTGATGGGAGGCTTGCTTTTGAGCCGCTCCATTTCCCGAACTTGTCCATTAGAAGTATGGGTGGTTAAAACCAGTTTGCCCATTTTGTCATGTGCGGGCGCATCGACAAAAAAAGTCTCCCATTCATCGCGGGCTGGATGATCGGGTGGCATATTTAGAGATTCAAATACATAGTAATCCCAATCGACTTCTGGGTATCGGACGCGTGTAAAACCAATCTTTTCAAAGATGCGAGTGATCTCCTCCATGGCTTGTGAGACTGGATGCATGTGGCCAACGTTGGGTTTCAATCCAGGAATTGTGAGGTCAATTTTATTGACTATTTCTTCTGCCAAGCCCTCGCCTAACAAAGTCAGCTGATGCTCCAGGTTTTCTTTGAGTTGATTTAAAAGTTGACCGGCTAATGGACGCATTTCTTTAGGGACATTTTTCAAGCCCTTCATCAATTCATTCAGCAAGCCCTTTTTACCTAAATATTTAATGCGTAGGTTTATTACGTCAGTTTTGGGTTCTGTATCAAACATCTGCTTGAGATCAGCGATTGATTTTTTTAGAGCTGGTAGTGAATTGGTTTCTTGATTCATGTCTATGATCATTCTAGTACAACTTTCATTAAAAAACTCCCCTGTTGGGGAGTTGTTCTATCACTAAAACTTCTCCCCTTTTAGCAGTGGCTAAAAAAGAAAAAGTTGGTAGAAGTGACTTTTGTTGTCATGAAGTTTGATCTTATTTTTTTAGACCACTCTTGTCAACTATAGCTTTGAAAGCATCAGGATGATTGACGGCTAGTTCTGCTAGCATCTTGCGGTTGATTTTGATTTCTGACTTGTTAAGAGCAGCGATGAATCGAGAGTATTTAAATTCTTGGTCGATTTGATAAAGACCAGCATTGATTCTCATAATCCAAAGTTTGCGGAAATTACGTTTGCGTAATTTTCTGCCAATGTAGGCATATTGATCAGCATGAAGCAAAGCTTCTTTAGCTCTTTTGATTAAGCGATTATATGTGCCTCGATACCCTTTGGTTAGTTTGAGTATTTTTTTGTGACGTCGGCTACGAGTAAATCCTGTTTTTGTTCTTGGCATAATTATTTTCCTTTAGGCTAGTCCCATCATTTGCTTGATCTTCTTGGCGTATTTGCCAGTGACTTCAGTCAAAATGCGATATTTACGAATAGTTTTTTTACTTTTTTTACGTCTCAAATGTCTTGAGTTTTGTCTGCGACGAAGCAGCTTTCCAGATCCGGTGACTTTAAATCGAGCGGCTGCACTTTTTCTGGTTTTTTGTTTATATTTCTTCATACTTATTTTCCTATTGGTCGTAGCTGCATCATGATCTTGGTGCCGACTGACTTGGGCGCTATTTCTATCTCTGCTAGTTCTTTAGTTTCTTCAATAATTCTTTCAAAATTTTTAAAGCCAAACTCTTTTTTAGTACGCTGTCTACCTCGACGAAAGTCTGCTTCTATTCTGACTTTGTCACCATCATCTAAGAATTTTTTAATTCTCTTGAGTCTGGTTTGGAGATCTCCTTCATCAATAAAGGGCGTGAGTCTAACCCCTTTAATCTCTTGTTGTCTGGCGCTTTTGCGCTGTTCTGCTTTTTTTTGTTGTAACCAATATTTGTGTTTCGAAAGCTCAATAATCTTAGCCACAGGAGGTTTAGATTGTTCGGTGATCAATATCAAATCTTTATCTTGTTGCCGAGCTTGATCTAGGGCTTCGGCAGTTGGCATGATACCAACTTGACCACCCTCATGGTCGATAACTCTTACCTGAGGAAATCGAATGGCTTTATTAACCACGATTCGGTCTCGCTTCTTGTATTTGCTGTAATGTCGTCTACCCACTCTGGTTTTTATCTACTTTCTTTTCACAAATATATTTATTACGTTAAGGCGCACATTATACCAGGAGTTTTTTTGATTGTGAAATGGCAAACTGGAGGGTATAATTATCGCTCTTGTAAAAAAGAACTCGTAGCTCAGTTGGTTAGAGCGCTACGTTGACATCGTAGAGGTCAGTGGTTCGAGTCCACTCGAGTTCACCAAAGTTAAGCCTGGTCTTTTTATTTTTATTCTTCTGCAGGAAGATCACCTTCATCAGTAGACTGTTCTTGTCTATCTTTCCTCTTGTTCAAAAATGACCAAGGCTCATATTCATCAGGATGAAGTAAAGGATTGGTATACCAAGTTTTGCCTGGCTTATCGTCCTCTTGTTCTTCTTTAGGTTGTTTTCCTTCATTTTTTTCGACCATCTTGGCCTCCTTTTTTAATTTTTATTCTTCTGCAGGATCATCATCTACTTCTTCTTCTTGTGGAAGATCCTCTGTTTGTGGGAGATGCTCTACAGAGCGCACGAAAGCAAAAATACCTCCAAATAAAGCTGAATCAAGTTTAGCCTGCTCTCTATCTGAATAGATTTTTACCCCATCATCTGTCATTATAGGCCCTCTGGCTGGATCATGTATATAGAATTTCTCCTCTTTTTCTTCGACCATTTTGGCCTCCTTTTTTAATTTTTATCCACCACTGTAGGTGCTGCTGCGTTCGTGGTGCATCATTTCAAATACCGCCTTGCTCTCTTGAGAGCCTTTACCGATGGCGACTCCACCTTTAATCTTGCGACTCTTCATTCTTTTAGCCCGTGATTGATGTTGATTCATCCAAGTTCGAGCACTCTTTACTTTTTGAGTTAAAAGAATAATGAAAGCTTTCAATTTTTGAAAATAAGACCTCAGCCCCAGACCCTCACTAATCCCTTGCTCAGTAACATCTTGAGTAGTTTGAATATCGACTTCTTTGTAAAATTTAGTAATCTCAGCTGCTAATTTCTTTAATTCTTTACGAACCTCGTTAAGGTCTTTTTGAGTTCGTTCTTTATTGGCACTAAAAATTTCTGCTTGGTCAACCGGATTAACTCGATCATGGAGTTTTTTTCGTAGCTCTGACTTCTTTTTTTCTTTTGCAAGCTGATCTTGTTGTTTCTTTAACTCTTTTGGATCAGAGTTCTCTGGAATTTGACCACCAGTTTTGGCTAAAGTCTCGCTGAAAGGATTAGCATCTTGATTTGATTTCTCATTTTTTCCACTATAAGTACCCTTTTCTGTCTCGGCTAAAGCACGAGCAAAAGGATTATTAGCCTGTTGAGACTTCTGGTTTGAATTCCCAGGTGGAGTGATACTACCTAAATTGTTCATTTATGACCCACTATTATAGCATGTCGATATATTATGGGACAGTATTAACTAAAAATAAGCTATTTTATCTCGAGTATTTGATCAAATAGCTTTCGACGCTTGATTTGACTAGTAAGATATTGTGAATATTGAGGATCTTTTTGGGCTTGTTGTTTGAGTTTTTGATCCTTAATTTTATCTAACTCGAGTTTTTTATCAGCTTCTAAAACTTTGATCTCCTCCAACTCCTCGAGCCCTCGTAGTACAAACTCTAATTGGAGTTGTCCTAATGCTTGGGCCGCTACTTGAGAGGACATCTCTTCAAACTTTTGCTTTCTTCTAGCTAAGTAATCATCTAGTGAGAGGCCAATTTTTTCTAGTTCTTTGGCTAAGCGTTGAATTTCTCGTTTAGTTTCATCCTTGAGGAGTAGTTCTGGAATTTGAGGCTGGATGTCTTCTACCAAAGATTTGAAGATTTGATGAAGCTTAACTTCTTTAGTTTTGTCTTTTGTGGCGGTGTTTTTTTGCTCTTTAAGCTGTTTAACGGCTGCCTTAAGGCCTTTTTTGATAGATTTCTTGTAACCATCAAGCTTCAAGATAGGTTTCTCTGCAATATGGATCTCAAGCTCCCAGTCTTTTCCCCAGTCCATTTTTATGGGTTTGACCTCAGGTTGAGTCAGAGGCTCTTTTTTTTCTTTTTCGATTAATTCCTGATATTTAGGTGGAATGATAACTTCCAAAACTTTGTTAATGAGGCGATCCTTACCTAGTTTTCCTTCAGCAATTTTCAACGGAGCCTTACCTTGTCTGAATCCTTGAGCTTTAATATTTTTTGAAGAATTCTTTAAAACTCGGTCATATTCTTTTTTAATTTCATCCCAACTTAAAACTAATTTGAGCTTGGTGTTGTCTACCACAATATCTGGTTGTTTAGTTTTTTTGGTGGGTTTTTTTATTGTGTCGTTTTTTGTCATAGGCAGGTATTATACAGGATAAACAAAGCAGGTATAATAAAGTTTCTTGGCGCGGTGCCAGAGTGGTCTAATGGCGAGGTCTGCAAAACCTTGTTTCGCGGGTTCGAATCCCGCCCGCGCCTCAATATTTTTAGGGTTTATTATTTTCATTATCGGTTCTTTATCGTGATATAATAATTAAAATAATTTTTATATTATATATGGCCCCAAGCCAGCAAAGTCTTCATAGAATTTTGCAAAAACTTACGGCAAAGATAAAATTCTTAGCTGCAAGACCTCAAGCAATTGCCCTCATCCGCAATCAAGAACATCAGCTCAAAAGTTATTTACGAGATCAAGCTTTAACTCTTTCCCCTCTTGTGGAGAAGTATGAAGATCAAGGTTATTTAATTAAGGGTCCTCATATCCATTATCTGGCCGATCATTTTATTAATTTTAGCGATAAGGAATTTGCTTTAACTAAGGAAATAAAATACTCTCTACATCATGACCGAAAGTATTTTGGGATGGCGTGGTGCATTGAAGAGTTGGTTTTGGTGAAGATTTACCCTTTGCAAGATCAAGATGGCTCATTGAGGAGCATTATGGTAGTTGATACGTGCAACGTCATTGACATTTTTTCCTACCGAGATCACCCAACCGTTTTACAACATGGGATAAATCGAGGAGTTGTTTTTACTGATCAAGCTCAACACCAGAGATTTTTTGAGGAAATTTTGGAGATGATCGTCTCTCATCGACGTAATTTAGATAAACTTGAGGTGAAGGGTCAGCAAGTGATAGAAGAGCGTCGTCGCCGTCGCCGTCGAGTTTTATTTCAAAAATAGAGTTCTTTCTACTCCAAAAAATTAGATCTAATGATAGAATTCTCCTGATGTCAGTTAAGAAATCATATTTTATTCATACCTTTGGTTGTCAGGCTAATAAGTCAGATTCACAGCGCTTGGCTGGAGATTATCAAGCTCGTGGTTTCAAGGAGGCTAGTTCCTGGCAAGAATGTGATGAGCTGGTAGTTAATACTTGTGCAGTCAGACAGCGGGCTGAGGATAGAGTTCAGGGATTTTTATATAACGTAGCTGAGTATTTTAAAAAATCAGCCCTATCTCGCCCTAAAATTATCTTGACCGGGTGCATGATTCATCATGGAAATGAAAAAATATATCAAATGATACCGATCATTGATGAAGTTTTACCCATCAATGAAGTAGGTTTTAATCAAAGTGCGATTCGCAAGGACAAACGACACGCTTGGGTCCCAATTTCTATTGGCTGCAATTCTTTTTGTACCTACTGTATTGTTCCCTATTCTCGAGGTAGAGAGAAGTCGCGGAGTAAAAGTGAAATTTTAAAAGAAGTTAAAGAGTTAGTGAGTCAAGGCTACGAAGAGATCACTCTTTTGGGGATGAATGTCAATTCTTGGGGTTTGGAAAAAGTTGGGATTGGTTTTCGTAAACTCATGATGAGAGATGAAGGTTTTGAGCGAAAAGATTTACCAGAAAATCAATCACAATATCTTCAAACAACAGGCTTGCCTCCTTTTGTGAAGTTATTGCAAGAAATTTCAAAATTCAAGCAAATTAAAATGATTCGTTTTATGACCAGCAATCCTTGGGATTTTCATGATGAGCTAATAGCTGAGATTGGGAGTAACAAAAAAATTGATCGTTATGTTCATTTGCCGATTCAATCTGGAAGTAATGAAGTTCTATATCGGATGAATCGTGGTTATACCAAAGAGAGATATCTGGAGGTGGTCAGAAAGCTACGCTTGGCAGATCCCAATATTATTTTGGGGACAGATATTATCGTGGGTTTTCCTGGAGAGACAGATGAAGAATTTAAAGAAACAGTCAGCTTGGCAAAAAAAATTGACTGGAGAGTCGCTTTTGTAGCCATGTACTCTCCCCGTCCAGGTACAGCTAGCTGGAGAATTTATGAAGATGACATTCCTCATCGAGTCAAAAAAGAACGCTGGGATATTTTGGATGATTTAATAAATAAAAAGAATCTAAAAGAAAGACCGATCATCGTTTGAAAATAATTTCTATTGTTGGCCCGACTGCAGTTGGAAAAACCTCATTTGCTTTGGAGGCAGCGAGATTGATTTTGCAGGAGAAAAAATATACCGGAATAGATTTAATCTCTGCTGATTCCAGACAGGTGTATCAGGGTTTAGAAATTATCTCTGGAGCTGATGTCCCAGATGATTTTATTAGTTCTCAAGATAAAGATTTAGAATTTTCTTTTTTTCAAAAAGACAAGATTAGACTTCATGGGGTATCAATTGTTCCACCAGAACAAAATTGGTCAGTGGGTCATTTCCAACAATTGGCTTTTGAAGTCATTGCCCTAGCCAAAAAACAACAACGTTTGGTGATGATTATTGGTGGGACAGGGCTATATCATGAGCAGTTATTAAATACTGATCCAGTGCTACGAATAAAACCAGATGAAAAAATTAGAAAAAAAGCCGCTAAATTATCAGTTGAAGATCTGCAAATTTGGCTCAAAAAAATAAATCCAGCTCGTTTTGAAAAGATGAATAATTCTGATCGGCATAACTCAAGACGGTTGGTCAGAGCAATTGAGGTTAGTCTAGCTAGTTTGGAATCGAGCCAATCTCAGTTGAGTGAGCAACACCAGCAAGTTTTTGTTGGATTAAAACAAGATCTTGGTTTCATTGAGGCTAAAATCAAGGAGCGTGTTAAAAAAAGACTTTCACAAGAATCGATTGAAGAAGTAAAAAAATTGCAAAAAGAAACTTCCAATTGGTCCCTCCCCGTCTTTAGTGCTTTGGGTTTTAAAGAACTAGCTAGTTATTTAATGGAAGAATGCTCTCTTGATGAGTGTTCGGAGCTATGGGCATTACACGAACTTCAGTATGCCAGGCGTCAATTAACTTGGTGGAAAAATAAGAAAATTACTTGGTTTGAGTTGGGTAATCAAGAGTGGAAACAACAAGCTTTTGTCTATATACTGGGTTTATGCTAAAACTTTTTCAAGAAGATCATCGAGTATCAGTCTCTCCTTCAATCGTAGTCTTCTCAATCCTCTTTTTGGTCTTTTTGTATTTTTTATATGCGATTCGTTCAATTTTGGCTCTCTTTTTTCTAGGTTTTATTGTGATGGTAGCGCTAAGTCCATTCGTGCATAAGTTAGAGCTTAAGCTAAGAATGCCTCGGATGATAGCTATTATCTTTACTTATATTTTATTGATTTTGGGTTTTGTGGGCATAATTGTGATGGTGATTCCACCACTGACTAGTCAATTGTTTTCATTTGTCGAGGCTCTTAATTTACCTTGGTTGCAGGATGAATTGATGAGTTTGAGTCTAAGCTTGACTGATGTAGGAACAATAGTTGAGCAGTTGGGTCAATCAGTCAATACAGTTTATGCACTCGTTGCATCTACCTTCAGTGGTGTTTTTACTGTGCTGACAATTATTGTAATCTCATTATATTTGATGGTCGATAGAAAAAGACTTCATCTGAGAGTAGTCTGGTTTACAAAAAAGAAGAAACATCTTGAAACAGCCAAACAGTTTATAGATTCCTTAGAGCATCAATTGGGTGGATGGATTCGAGGACAGCTCATTTTGATGATGGTAATTGGAATCGTGACTTACATTGGATTAAGCTTACTTTCTGTTCCTTATGCTGCTCCACTTGCCCTGTTGGCGGCTAGTTTAGAAATATTGCCCAATCTAGGGCCTACCTTGGCTGCGATTCCAGCGATAGGATTTTCTCTTGCTATGGGAGGGCCAACTATGGGCTTAGTAGTGCTTTTGTTCTATCTGTTAGTACAGCAGTTCGAAAATAATCTACTTGTTCCCAAAATCATGAAAGACAATGTAGATGTGAGTCCTTTGATCTCAATTATGAGTATCTTGATTGGCCTTAAGCTGGCTGGGTTTTTAGGGGCGCTATTGGCAATCCCTCTCTACATTGTTTTACGATCTATTTACTCCACTTGGTTTAGAGATCTAACTCTTTCTTAACTTGAAAAAAATGATAGACTTGAGGTGAGCAACCGGACAATGGCGCTCTGCTTTGGTGGAGTGAGGAAAGTCCGGACAGCAGAACAAAAGGTAAGCATAGAGCCGCAGTGACGATCTGGGTGGCGCCAGGTGAAACGATCAAGCGACTGGGTATTTTTCTTGCTTGCAAGAAAGAAGGTAATCCTTACCTGCTGCGACTGGCGGCTTTCACCTTAATGGAGTTGTTCCCTATCATGGTGATAATGACCCAGGCATAGATAGATCATTGTCTAAAACAGAATCCGGCTTACGGGTTGCTCGTAATAAGCGTATAATGAGTAAAAACCAATAAAGGAGAGGCTATGCCACAATTTTATCAATCCCTTTCAGTATTAATGTCAGAAATTTTATCCGGAGTATCAGTCTTTTTACCTAGACTAGCGGCCGCTTTATTAATTTTGTTAATTGGAGCTGCTGTTGCTCGGGCTATTCAAGGTTTGGCTGTCAGGTTGTTTGAAGCGATGAAAATATCCAACTGGATAAAGAACACTCCTGTTGAGCATTTTCTTAAAAATGCTGAGGTTGGAGAAAAGATAGAAGGAGTGGCTGGTAGCGTCATCTATTGGTTGTTAATGTTGGTGGTGATTCACACCACAGTTTCGGTACTGGGGCTGGCCTCTTTGAGCTATATGTTGGAAAAAGTTCTCAGCTATGTGCCACGAATAATTTCTTCAGTCTTAATTTTATTTTTTGGAGTATTGGTGGCGGGAGTAGTCGAGAGTTTGGTCAAGGGCTCTATCAAGAGTGTCGATGGCAAGAGCTCTCGTCTCTTGAGCAAAATTTCTAGCTACATGATTTTGGTAATTGCTGTTTTAGCTGCTGTCAATGAGCTAAGAATCGCTAGTGAATTTATCATGGTGCTCTTTATTGGCTTTGTGACTACGGTTTCATTAGGTCTGGGGTTGGCTTTAGGGTTTGGTGGTCAGCATATAGTTAAAGACATGTTGTCTAAGTGGTATAAACAAACTTCTAAAGAAATTAAGAAGAAGTAAAATAAGTTAAATGACTATCTTAGAAGCAATTCTCCTGGGTATAGTTCAGGGCGTGACTGAGTTTTTGCCTGTTTCAAGTTCAGGACATTTAGTTTTAGTGCAAGGATTATTGGGTTGGCAAGAGCCTAATTTAGTGTTTGATGTTTGGTTGCATTTCTCTACTCTCCTGGCAGTAATAATATTTTTTTGGAAAGACTTTTGGCAATTAAAGAAACAAGATTTTCTAGTTCTTTTAGTGGGCTCAATTCCAGCGGCTGTAGTAGGATTATTTTTCAAGGATACTATCGAAGCCTGGTTTGGTTTAGCTCAGGTGGTGGCGATTGCTCTTATATTTACAGGTTTATTGAATTTAATAACCGATAGAATTATCAAAAAACAAAAACCGACTGAGACTAATCAAGAAGTTAGTCTTAAACAGGGATTGATAGTAGGCTTATTTCAGGCTTTGGCAATTATCCCTGGGATCTCTAGGTCTGGATCAACAGTTTTTGCCGGTACGATGCAAGGACTTGATAGATTGAAGGCTTTTCGTTTTTCTTTTTTGTTATCTTTGCCGGCAGTTTTGGGAGCGAGTTTACTTCAATTAATTAAAGTGATCAACCAAGATGCAATCTCAAACATTAGCCCAGTTTTCCTATGGGCTTCATTATCTGCTTTCGTAGCTGGTTTAATTAGTTTATATGTTTTTGAGTATGTAATTAAGAAAGCTAAATTAAATTGGTTTGGATGGTATTGTTTGCTGCTGGGGGCAAGTTTCTTAGTTTTTTTCTAAAAGAAAATATTTTGTCGATACTGTAAAGCTTCAGCTAAGTGAGATTGTTTTATCTTGGTTTGTTGGTCAAGATTGGCAATGGTGAGTGCTACTCTTATTAATTTGAAATAACTTCGTGTAGTAAGATTTAAGCGACTGGCGGCAGCAATTAGAAGTTGCTCTGCAGCTTGAGAGATAACTATTTTATGCTTGAGTTGCTTAGTTGTTAATTCTGAATTAGTTAAGCAACCAAATTTATTTAAAGTGTTTGCCTGAAATTTTTTTGTTTTCGAAATCCTATCTCTGATTTTGGCAGATGAAAAATAATGATTTTTATCAGAACTAGTTAGTTTTTTAATATCGGTGGGGGTGATTTTAATAAAAAGATCAATTCTGTCTAAAATTGGACCAGAAAATTTTTTTTGATATTGATCTAGTAAAAATTGTGAACAGCGACATATTTTTTGTTCTGATCCATGCCATCCACACGGGCAGGGATTGGCTGCTGCGATTAAGGTAAAAGCAGCTGGATAAGTGACTGAACCTGCTGCCCTCACAATAGTAATTTTTTTATCCTCGAGTGGCTGGCGGAGTGCTTCTAGACAGTAGCGATCAAACTCTGTGAATTCGTCCAAAAACAATACTCCACGATGAGCTAAAGATATTTCTCCTGGTCGCAAGTGCAATCCTCCACCGACTAAGCCAGCATAAGAAGTAGTGTGATGAGGAGTACGAAAAGGTCTCTGAGTAATTAAGCCTTTGAGTCCTTTGCCATAAATAGAGTAAATATTTGTGACTTCGATAGCCTCCTTTTTATTCAGGGGTGGCAAGATTGAGCTCATAGCTTTGGCAAGCATACTTTTTCCAGCCCCGGGTGGTCCAATCATCAGCGCATTGTGTCCGCCTGTGGCAGCAATTTCTAAGACTCGTTTGGCATTATTTTGACCATAAATATTTTTAAAGTCATGGGTGGGAGTTTTCCAAAAAGGTTTAAATTTTTGAGGAGTTAGAGTCGGTAATGATTGATCATTTTTTAAAAAAGTTAAGTATTCTTTAAGGTGTTGTAGGGGGTGGATGGTGATTCCAGAAATAATAGCAACTTCTTTTTTATTAGCAGAGGGCAAGATGATTTTTTTAAAACCCATTTTTTTGGCAGCGATAACTAACGGCAGCGCTCCTCTAACTGGTCTTAACTCTCCATCTAAAGATAACTCGCCCAAAAAAATAGTATCATCGGTATCAATTTTAACTTCGCCATACATTTTTAGGATCCCCACAGCAATAGCGAGTTCAAAGGCGGGACTACTCTTTTTGATGTCAGTTGGAACTAAGTTAATGATTGTTCTGCGGCTACGAATTCTAATATCACAATTAATTAGAGCTGAAGTAATTCTTTCTTTTGATTCTTCTATTGCTTTGGTGGGTAAGCCAATGATGATTAGATTTGGAGTTCCTCGATTCGAGTCGACTTCAACCTCAATTTTAATTGGTTCAAGTCCTTGGACAACAGCAGTAAAAGTACGAGCAAGCATCCAAACAAATAAACCAAAGTAAGGTTACACAAAGCGTATTAAGCCAGAGTTATTGCTGAGGAATAAGTAAGATCTGTTCAATCAGACGATGACAATAAGCCCACTCATTGTCATACCAACTAAGTATCTTGACCATATTTCCGTCGATAACTTTGGTAAAGTTGAGATCAACAATTGATGACTCACTGCGGCCGACGATATCAGATGAAACTAAGGGCTCATCTGTGACCGCCAGAATACCCTGCCAGCGATCTTTTTTAGAGGCATTGATAAAAGCTTGATTAACTTCTTCAAGAGTAGTGTCTTTGGAAGTTATAAAAACCATGTCTGAAATTGAGCCAACTGGAGTGGGTACCCTGATGGCGATGCCATCAAATTTGTTTTCTAATTTTGGAATGATTTCAGTAGTGGCTTTGGCAGCTCCGGTGGTGGTGGGAATCATGTTTTCTGCAGCACTACGAGCACGTCGAGGATCTTTGTGTGAATTATCTTGAAGGTTTTGGTCATCAGTATAGGAATGAATGGTGGTCAGTGAAGCTTTTTCTATCCCAAATTCTTCTTCCATGATTTTAGTTACAGGGGCTACACAATTGGTGGTGCATGAAGCATTGGAAAAAACCTGAGTGTTTGATTCGAATTGGTTGGCTCCAATTACTGCCGAGCTAACATTTCCTCCTTTTGCTGGAGCAGAAATAATGACATTTTTAGCTCCGCCCTGAAAGTGTAGGGCTGCTTTTTCTTCAGTCCTAAAAACTCCAGTGGATTCTAGAATGCTTTTTACTTGATTGTCTCCCCAAGGAATTTTAGCTGGGTCACGTTGAGCAGTTATTAAAATTTCTTTAGTGCCCTTTTCATCTGTGAGGGTGATGGTTCCTAAAATTGGATTCTCATCAGTAACTTCATCTTTAGACTGTTGTCGATTCACAGTAATCTCTGCAGTAAATTTTCCATAACTAGTGTCGTATTTCAAAAGATTAGCCCAGTCTTCGATGTTCATCGAGCCAGAGGTATTAATCATTTTCAAATCAAGTTCATGGCGTTGATGATGCCACCAAACTCGGCAAGAAGTACGACCAATTCGTCCAAATCCATTTATCCCAATATTGGTCATAATTTCTCCTTAATAATTTATTTTCTAACTCTTTGCCAAAACTGTTTTAACATCATTACTGATGTAAGTACCGATATCTTCTCCTACCACTGCTCTTTCCAAATTATCTTTTTTGAAAAGATTGAAGATCATAATAGGCATATTATTTTCACTACTCATGGTTAAGGCAGTATTATCCATTACTTGAACCTCATCAAATGTAATTGCATCTTTAAAACTAATTGTTTTGAAGCGTTTAGCTTTGGGGTTTTTAGCTGGATCTTCATCAAAAACGCCATCAACTTTGGTGGCTTTCATTAAGACGTTGCAGTTGAGCTCTAAAGCATGAAGTGCTGCTCCGGTATCAGTAGTTACGTAGGGAACGCCTGTGCCTGCAGCTAAAATTACAACTCTGCCTTTTTCCATATGTCTGATAGCACGTCTTCTAATAAAACTTTCGGCGACAGCTGGCATGTCTAAAGCTGATTGAAGTCTGGTAGGAACACCAATTCGTTCGATAGCATCCTGTAGAGCTAAGCCATTCATGACTGTAGCTAACATTCCCATATAGTCAGCAGTAGTACGATCGATACCAGCTTTTTCTCCGGCTATACCGCGAAAAATATTTCCACCGCCAATTACAATCGCGATTTGAGTATTCTTGGCATACACTTCTTTAATGTGCTCAGCCATGTTGATGGTAGCCTGAAGGTCAATGCCATAATCACGATCTCCAATCAAAGACTCACCGCCGATTTTAAGCATGACTCGTTTGAAATTTATTCTCGACATATGATTCCTTCTTGCCTTTTGTAGCTATTTTTCTTTAATTGTCCTTTGCAGCTTGTCTATTTTTTTATGAATTTCTTGGAGTTCTCTTAAAGATTTTTTGTCTACCACCACGTCTTGTTTGACGACTGCCATATCTTTTTGATGTTCAATCTCTCTTTGGTGTTCTCGTTGAGTAGTTTCAACATTCTCTGCCATTAAAATAAAGATACCAATATAAATAGCTTCTAGAGAAACTATTACCAAAAGTTTTTCTAGATCAAAACCTAAAAGAATCCAACCAGCAAAAATTAAGGAATGAATTAGGACGCTGAACCAAGAACCAAATTTACGAACAAGAACAACAGTAGCTCTAGAAAGAAATGAGTCTGAAGGCTCTTGTGTTTTTGTTGTGTCTTTGTCAGGCATTAGTAGATATTGATGATACGATAATTTCTCTAGAAGGGCAAACGGGTTTTTAGCCTTAGCCATTTCCAGCGCCACTTTTCTCCAAGACTATATAATTGATACATCGGTTTATTCATTACCACATCATAGGTACCAATGGCCTCCATTAGTTCTCCGCCATAACCTTTTTTAAAGCGATGAAATCCAAACCAGGGATTGTTTGGATCAGGTTCTGGACCCAAGCTACCCCACATGTCAAAAATACGACAGCCTTCTTCTTTACCAAAACGAATCATCTCCCACATCATTAAGTTGCTGGCCATGACGTTGCGGTGTAGGTTTCGGGAAGCCCCATAAGGATAATAAAGCACATCATTAAATAAGAACATTATCCAAGATACGATAATGGTGTCTTGATAGACTGCATTAAAAATTCTGACCATACCTGAATCGCCCATTGATTGCCATATTTTTCTAAAATAATCAGGAGTATGGGCGTAGAAACCTTGGCGAGATTTTGTTTCTTCTAAAATTTGAATATACTGCTCCATGCCTTCCTGAGTGCTATTTTCATAAATCTTGACACCCTTTTTGTGAGCGAGATTAACGTTGTAGCGAGTTTTCTTGTGAAGATTTTCAAAAAGCTCGTCCTCAGGTTTGGTGAGATCGAGTTGAAAGGTGTATCTAGTAAAAAGTGACCTGCCTCTAGTAGCACCACTTTCTTCCAATAATTGTGTGAGTTGAGTGAACCGGGGTGAAGTCGCTGCTTTCTGCAGAATATTGGGTTCAATTTTAATAAAAAGAGCGTTATGTTTTTTGGCTAATTGTTTTATGGCAGAGATTTGATCTTCGTCAGGAGTAAAGCCTTTAGGTAAATAGCCGACTTTTTTATTGATAATCGGGATGGAGTGAAAAGTAGCCTGAAGACCCTTGATGAGCTTTTCTCCTTGGAAAAAACCAAGTCTCTCTACCTCAACGCCAGTTTTTTTTCTAAACTCTCCCCACTCCCAAGCTTGCAAAGGATGAGCAACTATTTGATTGTATAAATCTCTCTCTTCTTCTCTGATGGTGCGAATTAGCATTGCTTTGATTATAGAAAAAGTTACGACTCAAGGAAAGCATCTAGATCCATGTCCCCGCTTAAGACTGAATCTAAGGTGTCGTCATCTGGTACTAAGCGACGTTTGTGAGTAAATTGGCTTGATTCTTGTCCTCTTCTATCCAAGAGATGGGGTTTGATTTCGTTTAAAAACCTACTTTTAATTGTTTGTGAACTAGTGCCATATTGCCAACGCTTTTTGGCATATGAGAAATATAATTTTTCTTTGGCTCTGGTGATACCGACGTAACAAAGTCTTCTCTCCTCTTCTAATTGATCGGCATCATAAAGAGATCTTGAATGAGGTAACAGGCCTTCTTCCATTCCAACCATAAAAACTATTGGAAATTCTAGTCCTTTGGCAGCATGCAGGCTCATCAGAGTAATGGCATCAGGCGATTTCCCCTGAGAAACATCAGCTAAATGACTATCTTGGACGAGGGCAACATTTTCCAAAAAAGTAGCCAAGTCTTGAAATTTACTAGCCACATTGAGTAACTCCTGGACATTCTCAATTCGAGCCAAGTCTTGGGGATCATCATCATTATATTTATCAAGATAATTGGTTATTTTTAAGATATCTTCTAGAGCTTGTGAGGGCGTTAGTTGAGCCTGTTTTTCTTTCCAGGTATCAAACTTGATAAAGCGACGCTTGCCAAGTTTTAAGGCTCTATCTTTACTAACCCGATCGTTTGAATTCAATAAAAGACGTAAATAAGCCAACACGTCTTTGACTTCTTTTCTTTCGTAAAATTTAAAACCACCCACGAGTTGATAAGGAATGCCTCTTTGGACGAAAGCTTCTTCAAAGGCGCGTGAATGGGCATTAACTCGATATAAAATAGCCATATCTTGGCGTTGATAATTTTTTGAAAGTTTAATGACTTCTTGCAAAACAGTTTGGGCCTCATCCTCATTATTTTCAGTTTCTAAAACAGCGATGGGTTCTGAAGCAATTTGGTCGGTCCAGAGCTTGAGGACAGGGTGGCCAGTATTTTGTGAGATAACTTGAGTGGCGGCATCAAGAATATTTTGAGTAGAGCGATAATTGCGCTCTAACTTGTATTCAGATACCTGTCCAAAATCTTTTTTGAGATACTCAAGATTACGGTAATCAGCCCCTCTCCAAGCATAGATGCTTTGTGAAAAATCACCTACGACGTAGATATTATTTTGAGGTTTTCCTAGTAGTTGGGTAAGTCGATATTGAGCTTTGTTGGTATCTTGATACTCATCTACCAGAACATGTAAGAATTGAGACTGATATTTTTTTAGAGTTGACTGATGTTGTTCAAACAAGGAGATAACTTTGAGCAATAAGTCATCAAAATCTACAGCCTGATTTTTTTCTAATTGATGCTGATAGAGTTTATAAACTCTAGCCACGTGCTCTTCAAAGCTACTTTCAGCCTGTTTTTTATAATCAGTAGCCGAGACCATTTGATTTTTAGCATTAGAGATAACTGCCTTAACACCCCCACGGTTATATTTTTTATGATCGAAATCATGGTCTTTGTAGATTTGTTTGATTAAAGACTCTTGATCTTGAGTGTCATAAATAATGTAGTTGGGGTTCAAGCCAATTAACTTACCATCTCTACGCAGCATCAGGGCGCAAATACGATGAAAAGTACCGGAGTAAAGCAAATGGTTGTCAGTATAACTTGCTACCCGCTTACTCATCTCCTGAGCGGCTTTATTAGTAAAGGTCATTAGGAGAATATTTTCTGGTTGAAGTTTTTTTTCTTTGATCAGAAAAGCAGCTCTGGTAGTTAAAACTCGAGTTTTTCCAGCTCCTGCTCCAGCCAATACGACTGCTGGCCCATTTTCATGTAGGACCGCTTGTTTTTGCTGCTCATTAAGTTGTGATAAAAGGCTCGTCACGCAGCACATGGTAGCACAACTTAAATAAAGAATGATATAGTGAGGAATACAAGGAGACCTGATGAAAAAATTGATTATTGCCAATTGGAAATCTAATAAAAATATCGAAGAAGTTGAGTCCTGGCTAGATGATTTTAAGCCTCATATTGGCTCAGAGCAAGAAGTGGTGATTGCACCTCCTAACCCCTTTTTGTCGATGGTAGCAGAAAAAATTAAAGATCAAGAAGATATTTCTCTAGCAGTCCAAAATTTAAGTCCCTATCCAGCTGGGAGTTACACGGGTGAAGTATGCGTCAGAAACTTAGAAGGCTTGGGAGTTAAGTATGCTATTTTAGGACACTCTGAACGACGTCGTTATTTTAAGGAATCTCATCAAGATGTGGCTAATAAAGTCGATCAATGTTTAGCGGGGAAAATTACTCCGGTCGTATGTGTGGACGTTGATTACTTGGAAGATCAAGCCAGGGCGATAGCAAGCGAAAATTTAAGTAAATGTGTGGTTGCTTATGAGCCATTGGCAGCAATTGGAACAGGAAATAGTGTCTCAGCCAAAGAAGTGGCGAAAGTAGTTAAAGAAATTAAGTCTATTTTTGGAAAGGTGGCTGTCCTTTATGGAGGCAGCGTGACGCCCGACAATGATGATGGTTATGGTCAAGTGACTGATGGGGTGTTGGTTGGCGGAGCAAGTTTGGATGCCGCAACTTTTTCGAAGTTACTTCAATAAGAATATATCTGATAGTTTGGTGAAGACTTAACTAATTTTAAGAAATCAAAATTGATGGAGCTAGCTCCCCAAACTCGTTTTTCATTAGGTCCGATGACGATGTAGTCAACTTGATATTTTTCAAATAAAATTTGTGATCGAATTGGATCCGCAAACATTTTAGTAATGTCGGTTTGCAGCTGTCTAGTTTCATAGCCATGTGTCCACAACCAGCCTCGATAAGTCATCAAAGCTTGTCTACCAGTAAGATTAAAAAGCCAGTGATTGTGATTGTCTCCGGTTAGCCAAATGGAGTTAGGCTCAGTTTGGTCTTTAGCCCAATCTGCCAAAGCCATTTCTTCTGCAGAATACATAATGTGACTATGAAGATCAAAGCGGATTGCTCGAAAAGCGTCGATGGTGCCAGCAAAGATTGAAATAATAAATAAGATACTGATTAATATTCTGGCTAAAAAAGATCGCTTCCTTTTTTTCTGCCACATTGAGACGAGAAAATAAGCAGCTAGTCCAGAAAATCCCACTGAGCACCAGGCAAGGAGTTTAGTATTATCCCAAATAAAGGGTTGAAATAAGAATAAATTAACTAAGGCAAATAAAATGAAAAACGGTAAAAAGATTGTCAGAACTGACAGTTTTTTTTGATCTTTTTTTTGATTCTTTAAAAATACTACCAATCCCAGCGTAGCTAACAAAGGAATTAAGCCCCAATTCTTGATCCAAAACACCAACCAGTTTTGATCAGGATGTTGAAAGCTATACCAACCTGGAAACCATTTAATGAATCGATTTGAAACCTGAGAAAATAAGAAAATTTTAATCATTGGCATTGCGATTAAACTCACACCAGCGACAAGGTAAAACCATTTTTTTAGTTGTGATCGATCAAATTTTTTGATGATTAGATCTCCCACGCTCCATGATAAAAGGATGATGAAAGCTGCTAGGAAAGAATGGGTGTGAATTAGAGGCATAAAACCTAATATCAAAATAGGGATTAAAAATTTTCGCCAATTTATTTGAGTTGTTTTTTTGGATTCAAGAAATATGGAAAAACACCAAGTAAGTGCAACTAAAGCCAAAGGGAAACCTAGGGCAAATGCTCTTTGAGGGATGATCATACTATCAATCACCGATATCCAGCGATAAAAGAGTGGCTCGATATTGGTGTATTGTTGAGGCGGGCTGAAGACGGTTTTCCAGGGGGTGGATGATTGAAAAATATCTTGAATGTAGTAAATAAATCCCAACCCACCATTTAGTAAAAATAGTAATGAGGCAATGATGGCAGTCAATTTTGACTTAAATATTTTTTGATAAAAGTAAAATAAGGCCCAGACTGTGGCAATTGAAAATAAAAAACTGGGAATAATAAAGGCGTTGAAAAAATTAAGGCCAACTCTGATTAAAACGGCAGAGATTAAATCGGCAATAAATGGATAGCTAAATGAATGATTGATTACAAAAGGGCTTTGTTGAGTTATTAGTTGATCAAAAGCCATTCGCGAACCCATGGTGAAGTGAGCTGCCCAATCTCCCCAAATATTGACATGATTGGCGACTAAGTTCCCTTGAGTGTCAAAAGTGATTGATTGTGACCAAAAAAATAAAAAATAACTGATCCAAAATCCAAAATAAATAAAGAGGAGGGCCTTAGAATATTTATTCATTTAAAAGTTTTGAAAACTTTCCACTAACCCAACCAATTTTATTATCAAGTTGGATTTTATGCCAACCAGCTAAGGTTTCAAGATAGGGATAAGTCTTTCCCACTTGAGCATAACCAATAATTGTTGCAGATGGACTGGCTTGATCTCGTACTTTCAAAACCTCTTTTCCATCTTGATAAAATCCAGTTGGGTTAATGGAGATGAGCTGTCCGCTTTGCGTGCTATTTATGATTGGAGCCAAATTTAGTTCTGGTGGCGTTTGAGTTGTAGCAGGAGTTGGGGTTGGAGCAGCTGCTTGGAGTCGTTTTTCTTCCTCTGGCTCTGCTATCTTGGCGAGTTTGGCAGTGACATTAATACGATAGCCTTTAATAACATTAATAGTGTGTTGCTGTTTTTCGTATGATGGGAGGCTGATCTCAAACTGATGATGACCAGGCTCAATACTTTTGAGAGCTAAAGGGGAAAACTGTTGGGAACCTTGATCAAAGCGGATGATGGCATTGTCAGGAATGGTAATAAAAGACAACTCTCCTTGATTGCTTTTTATTTCTTCCATTTCATAGATGATGCCGCCGCTAGTCTCTGGTCTGACACCCGGTTTCCAGGTGACTACTGTTAGGGTAGCTAGTTTAAGGGAGATTTGAGTTTCATGAGGAGTTAAAGTTTGATCGTCAGGTTCTATTCGCAGTGTATATTTACCTGGTTTAATTTCTTTATCAATAAAAGGAGTTTTATCCAAATATTGGCCATCTAAAAAAAGCGAACTAGGAGTGTTGTTGGTGATGACCTGTAGTCCAGCCACATTTCTTTTATCCAAAAAAGTGCAGCCTGATAAAAATAAAGTGGAGACCAGAAGAATGCTAATTTTTTGCCAGAAACCCATAGAGGTAGTTTAACATAGGGCTATCTTTAAGACTTCATCCATCGTTGCTACTGGTTTAAAAGTAATGCTTTTTTTGACTTGATCTGGTACATCAATTAAATTACGCTCATTGTCTTTGGGAATAATCACAGTCTTACTTCCTGTTCGATGAGCGGCGATGCTTTTTTCTTTCAAGCCGCCAATGCGAAGCACTCTACCTCGTAGTGTTATTTCACCGGTCATGGCGATATCTTTTTTAATTGGTCTGTTAGTAAAAGCAGAGACCATGGCTGTAGCCATGGTGATTCCTGCAGATGGACCTTCTTTGGGAGTGGCTCCCTCTGGGACGTGAACGTGGACATCAGTTTTCTCAAAAGTTTTGGTGCTTATTCCTAGTTTTTTTAAGTTGGCTTTGACGTAGGTTAGGGCTGCTTGAGCAGATTCTTGCATCACTTCACCTAGTTTTCCAGTTAGTTTAACTTTTCCTTTACCAGGAGTTAAAACAACCTCAATGAAAAGCACATCTCCCCCCACGCTAGTCCAAGCCAAGCCAGTAGCCAGACCGATTTGGTCTTCTTTTTCAGTTTGGGTGATGTCATATTCTTCTGGTCCAAGATGTTTTTTGATTTGTTTTTTGTCTAAAGTAATTTGGGCCGGCATCGAATCTTCTTGAGCAATTTTGCGGGCAACTTTTCGCAGTGTCTTGCCCAAAGTTCTTTCTAACTCTCTTACTCCAGCTTCTCTGGTATAGCGCTTAATGGCATAGTTGATGGAGTTATCTGGAATTTTGACTTGCTTTGATTTCAGACCGTTAGATTCGAGTTGTTTTTTCCAGAGGTGTTTTTTGGCGATGTGAAACTTTTCTTCTTCGGTATAACCAGAATAACGAATGATTTCCAAACGATCTCGTAGCGCTGGTGGGATGGTGTCTAAAGTATTGGCGGTGGTAATAAAAATGACTTTGGATAAATCAATCGGGATGTCTAGATAGTGATCTTCAAACCCAACATTTTGTTCTGGATCTAATGCTTCTAATAAAGCTGCTGAAGGATCTCCACGAAAGTCATTTCCAATTTTATCGACTTCATCCATCATAAAAACTGGGTTCATACTTTTGGCTTGGATAATACCATTCACGATTCTACCCGGGAGCGCACCCACATAAGTACGACGGTGACCACGAATTTCAGCTTCATCACGAATTCCTCCTAAAGAGACTTTAGTAAATTCTCTACCTAGTGCAGCAGCAATTGAGCGGCCGATACTGGTTTTACCCACACCTGGAGGGCCAACAAAACATAAAATTGTGGGAACATGGGCGGTTTTATCTTTACTATTTTTTTGTTTGAGTTGTAAAACTGCTAAATATTCCAAAATACGATCTTTGACTTCTTTGAGAGCATAGTGGCTTTTGTTGAGAGTTTTTTCTGATTCATTAAGTGTAATGTTGTTTTTGCTATAAGCACCCCAAGGGATGTCAAAAATAGTATCTAACCAACTACGGATGTAACCCGACTCGGGATTGTTGGGAGACATTGAACGTAGGCGCTTAATTTCTTTTTTGATTTTTTTGGTGACCTCTTTATCTAAGTGAAGTTTTTTGAGTTGATCTTCATAGCTTTGAGCTATTTCTTCTTCATCTTCGAGCTCACCTAATTCTTTTTGAATGGTGCGTAACCTTTCACGCAGGACGCTTTCGCGCATGCTCTTGTCAAATTTTTCTTGGGTTTTATGAACCACATCTTTTTCAATCTCCAAAACTTTCATTTCACGAGTTAGATGCTCGATGATTTTTTTAATTCTGGCTTTAACATCGATTGTTTCGATAATTTTTTGTTTCTGTTCAGTTTTAATATTGAGTGTGCTGGCGATTTGATCACCCAGCTCTCCCTCGGTAACACCACTCATGAGCTTCATGAAATTAAGAAACTCGACGGGTTTGCCCATGTGAATCGATTTACGAAAAATTTGTTGTAAGTGGGAGGCTAGGGCTTTCATCTCGTTATCACGCTCTACAAAGTCAGTTAGCTTAGTAACTCTAGCTCTGATGACGGGTTTAGTGCTGATAAATTGAGCCACCTCTACCCTACCTAGACCCTTTACTAGAGCGTTGACTCTACCCTCGGTATCAAGAGTGCGTTCGATGGTGGCTAAGGTACCTATCTTGTAGAGATCAGAGGCTTGGGGAAAATCGACTTTTGGATTTTTTTGAGTGAGTAATACCACTAGGTTTTTAGTTTTTTGAGAATCAGCGATGGCGTTAAGAGAGATCTTTCTGCCAAAAGTTAGAACTGATTCGGTACTAGGGAAAAGCACACCTTCTCTAATGGGGACAACAGGAAGAGTTAATTGATTGATGGGGAGATTAGTTGGTCGATTTGTTGGTGACTCCGTCATAGTGGTTAGCATTCTAAAGCTTTGACTGCTAAGATGCAAGATGTGATAATATTACACTAAGTAATAGATTATTAAATAAAATAAGGAGAGTCTTATGTGTGGACACTGTGGTACTCATGATGAAGAAAAAAAAGCTGCTTGCGAAGACTGCGGCAACGAAGAATGTACTTGTGAAAAAGAGTAAATAGTTTTGTAAATGAGTGGGTGTGCCTCGATTCGAACGAGGGACCTCCCCGCTTAGCGGGGCGCTCTTAGTTAACTGAATTAATTAGTTGCTTGAAGGAGTTGCCACTTTTAAAAGATTTTATTTGATACTCTCGCTGACGAGCTTCCTTAGCTGTTTGGTAAGTTTCTTGATAAATAATCTTCCAAGGACCTTTGGATTTAGTTGCTTTGACCTTGTTTTTATTATGAAATTCTAATCTTTGTTGAAGATTTTTAGTTGAGCCAATGTAGTATCGTCCACTTTTTTGACTTTGAAGAATGTAAATAAAATTCACGGAGTGGGTGTGCCTCGATTCGAACGAGGGACCTCCCCGCTTAGCGGGGCGCTTTAATTAATACTGTTGGTTTCAAGTGTAAGTCTTTGGGTGGGTGTGCCTCGATTCGAACGAGGGACCTCAGTCTTATCAGGACTGCGCTCTAACCAACTGAGCTACACACCCTTACTTTTTGTTTATCCGGATGGGACCTCCCCGCTTAGCGGGGCGCTGCTAACCAACTGAGCTACACACCCGGTGTAAGGTGACTATTTTATCACAAAACAAGTATTGAAGAAACAAACCCTTGTTATCTCTTTACGTTGCTTTGGTAATGCTCAATATCGTTTTGAAGATCGTTAATTTCTTGAGCAATAGCTATTTTTCTGTCATCGCTGGCATCACTCAGCTCACTTTGTAAGCTTGAAATTTGAGCTTCTCTTTCAGAAACTGCAAAATCAACCTCTGCCTGAGTATATAGACCAGTTTCTGGGGTGCGTTGTCTTCGCTCCCACTCTAAATCGCTTTCTTGTTGTCCAATCATATTTCCCCCCTTTTACTATTAATTGCCCTATTCTACCAAAAAACCACCAAAGATGGTGGTTTTGTTGTTATCTAAGTTTATTCTGATCCAAACAGAGTGATAGAAAACGCTTTTTCAGCCCAGATATGGTGATCTTGGGACTTAGAGATTTTCGTGCAGATTACTCTACACGGGAGATGAGAGGCGTGATTCCCTCAACCCGTCTCCTTAGAAAGGAGGTGATCCATCCGCACCTTCCAGTACGGATACCTTGTTACGACTTAGTCCTCATCGCCAACCTCGCCGTAGTAGGGCCGCTCTCTACAAGTAGAGTTACGGTCACCCGCTTCGGGCGCTGCTGACTTTGCTGGCTTGACGGGCAGTGTGTGCAAGGAGCGAGAACGTATTCACCGCAACCTTCTGATTTGCGATTACTACCGATTCCGGCTTCATGG
>Ga0233431_1000328_pt1 | contig 109594 bp, 105 predicted proteins | sample SI_118_April2016_FD_179867 | JGI IMG/M metagenome (GOLD analysis project Ga0233431, IMG submission 179867) | Seawater microbial communities from Saanich Inlet, British Columbia, Canada - SI_118_April2016_200_MG | ecosystem: Environmental > Aquatic > Marine > Inlet | place: Canada: British... | reverse complement strand
CGTTGCCGATTTCTGTTGAATTTGGGAAAGAGAATTATTTTTCTGGAGAAAGTGTTCAAGGGAAGTTGTACATAGGAGATAGTGTTGAGAACCAAATTAGAACTAATGATTTTCGTTTAGAATGGGGAGGAGACATGGTTAGTATTTTTCCTACTCTTAAAATTTTTGAAAACTTTACTTATTTTTATTTTGATTTGCCTAGAGATCTAAGTGGAAATTATAGTTTTATAGTTGAAGATGTAGTTTACTTAGATAATGGAGTTTTAGTTGAGGAAGACTTAACGTTTGATTTTGGAATAAGTGAATGGAATGAGAGTTTAATTACAATAGATCCTGGGGTGTTTGATATTAATTTGGATGGGGGAAACTTCTTTTATTTAAGTTTGGTTAATCCTTCTGAATATTCAAGGGAGGTTAATATTTCTACGAGTGATAGTTTCCTTTCTTTAGAGGGAGATAGTGAACGTACCCTATATTCTAATTCTGTAAATAGTTTTAAATTTTATATTTCTCGTGTCTCTGCAAATAAAGAAGAATCCTCCATTTTTGTTGAGTATGACAATTTTTCTTATATCATTCCTGTTTATTTGAAGAATTATAATGTTGAGTATAATGAGAGTATTGTTACTGATAGTGAACTGAACTTTTTTGAAGATGATTTGAATATTTCTTTGGAGGTTGGAGAGAGTAAATCTGGGTTTGTTAGTGTGGTTAATGGATTTGATTCTACTTTAGAGAATGTTCAGATAACTATCTCTGATAGTTTGAGAGATATTGTTGAGTTGCAAGTTATTGAAATTGATAGTATTGGACCTGGAGAGGTTATTAAAATTAATATTTATGTTAATGAGTTGAAGAATATGGAAGTTGGACAATATATTGGAGACTTAAGTTTAACTTATGATGGAGAAGTTAAGGATATGGCTCCGTTTTATATTTCTATTTTGGGAGAAGAAGAGATTGTTGATGAGATAAATATTACTCTTCCTCCTAGTGATGATGAAAATGAAGAAGAAGGAACATCTCGCGAAACTGTTCTTTTGTATATGGCTTTGTTTGTTGTGGTTGTTGCGGTTTTAATCTTTATTAGATATTCAAGAAAGAAAGGTAAAACTAATTCTTTTTTTGCTCGTTAGCCCTTTGTTGTTGTGCTTTTATTATTTGTTGTTTTAGGGCTTGATATTCCATGATTATCCTTGAATTCTCATGTAATTTTCCAAGTAAATCTCCGAGTGAAGCTTCTAAATCTCCCTGGCTTATTTTTAATTCTTCTGGCTCTATTATTTCTATAGATGAAGGCATAAAAGTAAAGCAGAATTGTATTAGTTCATCAAAATTTGGTAACTCTAATTCTAATTCGGTGAATCCTGAGAATATTTCTACATTTTGATCCGGATTCGAAGGGCTAGGGACTTCTGTTTTATCTATTGATGAGATTTCTTTTTTTAGTATATTTAGTTTTTTATTTTCTTTAATTATATTTATTATTTTATCTATGGTTTCTTTGACGTGTTCTTCTGGCTTACCAGCAATTTCAATCATTGTGTGTATTTTTATTTTTTCCATCTTTCTGTTGTTAATTGTATTATTAGTAATGTTAAGGTTAAACAAAAAATATATATGGCCTGTTTGCCTGCTTTTTTGTTTGTTGACTCGTATGCTATTTCTTTAATAGTGGATTTTGGTTGGTTTATATTAGTTTCGGAATGGGTTCCTTTTGAAATTTCTTTTATTTCACATTTCTGTTTCTCACAAAGGTTTTTTGTTATGTCCTGTATGTCTATTGTATTTTTGTCTTCTTCATTTAACCCTTCTACTACTAGTGTATACTCTCCATCTGAAAATTTTTTATTGCAATTTGGAAAAATTTGTATTGGGATTGTTATATCTTTTTCTTCGAATTTTTTGTTTATATTGAATCTTGTTCTTTTACTTATTTTTTCTCCACTTTTTTCTATCCATGCTGATATAGATGTTTTTGATGTGTTTCCCCTATAGATTGTTAACCTTACTCTTATGTTTTCTCCGAATTTTACTCTATTATCCCTTCCTGTATATATTTTTTCTATTTTTAGCTCTGAGTTGAATTTAGTTTGATTTTGTTCGTTTTCTTCGTTAGGGGTTGGAGTTGTTTGCCTCCAAATATTTCCTGTTTTTGACCATGAAATTCCTTCTGATGATGAACCATAAGAAACTTCGTCTAGAGGAACTCCATTTTTGTCGTGTAGGGTAATTATTTCTGTTCCGTTCCCATTATTTAAGAAACCGAAGAATCCATTTGTATATACTGTTAGGAAGGTTTCTATTTCTGTAGAGTATGTTGTTGTTTCTGTTATGCTTATTTTATGGTTTGCTTTGTCTTTTAGATAGAATCCCTCTAAGTCTATCATTTGGTTGTCTAAGTTTTTTAGCTCAATCCATTCTCCTTCTGGCATTGGTGCATCATCATTTCCTTGGGGATTTGGTAAAAATTCATTTATTTTTATGTTATATGTTTGTTCTTGTTCTGTATTTTCTTGTCCTGGGGAAGGGAGACACTCTCTCCAAATATTATTTATTATGCAGAGGGATTTTCCGTTATTATCTGCTCCCCACTCGCTGTAATAGTGTAATGTGTCGTTTAATTCCTCATTGTAGCTTACAGTTATTATCCCACCTTCATTATCTAGCCAACCACAGATTGTTGCTCCTTCTGGATGCAATGGTGCTGAATTTTCACTAATGTTGTAATTGTTATATGCCTCAGTTCCAGAGCCGCCATCTGTTATTATTATAAATTGATTTGGTTGTATCTCTGTGAAATTATCTAAGTAGGTTTCTTCATCTGTATGATTTATAAAACCAGGGAATAATTCTTTATCACAAAGTGTTAGATTTTCTATTGATATTGGTGTTGTTCCTACATTTTTTATTTCTATATACTCATTGTAATATTCTGATTCGATTGGAGCATACATAATTTCTGTTATTTGTAAGAATGCTAAAGAATTTGGTATTATTATTAGTGATATTAGTAGAAGTATTAGTTTCACCTTTATTTGGGGAGCTTATTCAAATTTATAAAATTATAGCTTATTTTGTTTATATTCTCCAATTAACTCTTTGAAGGTTATTCCCTCTTTTTGACAGTGATTTAGTGATAAGTTGTAACTTTTATATTTATTTTCTTTTAATTCACTTGCGTCTATGAAGAACCATCCTTTTCTATTAAATCTCATAGCCAGTATGGGGGCTGCATTAATTGTTTCTGAGAATTGTTTTAGTTGTTGTATTTCTTCCTTTTTGAACTCTTTTGATTTCTTTTTTCCTGCCTTACACTCTATGGCTAGAAGTTTTTCTTTATTCCCCACTAGGAGGTCTGGTGCTGGCATAGGAGTTGAACCTGAGCCTGCTGATCTGACTGCTGCAAAGTTGTTTTTCCAAAACATGTGAAATAATTCTCTTTCAAATTTAGTTCCCTTTCGCTTTAATGACACAGTGTAGTTATTTAGAATTGGTTTTTATAAATTGTTGTATTAAAAAAAGAAAAAAAAGAATTAAAGGTCTCTACTTTGTAAAGTTTTTCGACCGTTTGCTTTTGCTCTGCCACATGCTCTTGTAACTATTGCTTCAACTTCTTTGTCCAAAGCGTCTGCAAAGTCCCCTGCAACATTTAAATCACCAGAATGTTCTTTAATTTTAGATTTTACTACTAACATTTGTTTTGCACCTCCAATGCTTGTAATTTAGATAATTTGAGCCATTTAAAAAGTTATTGATTTAGATAAATTTATGTAATCTGCCGAGAGATAAAAAGTTAATTTTAAAAAGATAATAGATTTGAAGAGACTATGGTTAGTTTGCATTGGGCAGATAAAATAGCTGGAAAATTAGTAAAGGTGTTTCCTAAACAGAAAGAGTATGTTGCTGCAGCCGGAATTAGTCCATCTGGAATAGTACATATTGGAAATTTTAGAGATATTATCACTTCTGAACTAATTGCAAGGTCTTTGAGAGATAAAAAGAAAAAAGCCAAACTGATCTTCATTTGGGATGATTATGATAGGCTGAGAAAAATACCTCAAGGAGTTCCAAAGTCTTTTGAAAAGTATGTAGGTATGCCTCTTTCAGAAGTTCCAGACCCAAATAAGAAAGCAAAATCCTATGCAGATTTTTTTAAGAAAGAATTAGAAGGAACTATGGATGAATTAGGGATTGATATTAATTTTATTTCACATTCTGAAGAGTATAAGAAAAATAAGTATTATAAAGGGATTAAGTTAGCTATGCAGAAAAGAAAAGAGATAGCAGAAATTCTTGCTGGGTTTAAGACCCAAGGTATGACTGAAGAAGAAATAGAAGGATATTATCCATTGCAAATTTATTGTTCTAAATGTAATAAAGATACTACTTGGATTGAAGATTATGATAATGAAGATTTGGTAACTTATGAATGCAAGTGTGGACATAAAGAGAGTGTAGATATTTCAAAGAAAAATATTGGAAAATTGCAATGGAAAGTAGATTGGGCAATGAGGTGGCAATATTATGGGATTAATTTTGAACCAGGCGGTACTGATCATTCAACGCCAGGTGGAAGTTATGATATATCTAAGAAGATTGCTAAAGATATATATGGTATTATTCCTCCATTTTTTGAAGGATATGCTTTTGTTGGAATCACAGGAGTTGAGAAGATGTCCTCCTCTTCGGGAACGGGAATATCTCCTAAAGAATTACTAGAAATATATGAACCAGCAATTTTGAGATGGTTTTTTGCTAGAATTGAACCTAAGAAAACAATAACCCTTTGTTTTGATTCTGAATTAATAAGACAATATAACATGTTTGATAGGGTTTTGGATAAACATTTCTCTAAAGAATTGTCTGGTAAGGAAGAAAGAATATTAGAGCTTGCTAATACTGGAGTTAAATGGGCTAGAATTAGGGTCCCTTTTAGACAAGTTGCTTCGTTTGGCCAGATTGCTCAAGGAAATATTATTCAGTTAAAGAAAATGTTTGATAATGTTGGCCAAAAATATGATGATGAAAATTTGAAGTTAAGGATGAAGAAATCCCAAAACTGGGTTAATAATTTTGCTGAAGATTTACAAGTTAAAGTTAGGGAAAGTAAGAATAAGGTTTATTATAATAAATTGAGTAAAGGACAAAAGGAACAAGTTTTAGGATTGTTAATTGATTTGGAAAAAAATTGGGATTTAGATAAGCTTACTACTTTGGTTTATGAAGTCCCTAGGGATGAATCTTTATCAGATGAAGAGAATAAGAAAAGACAAAGAGAGTTCTTTAAAATAATTTATCAATTGATGGTTGATTCTGATAAGGGTCCTAGGCTACCAACTTTTATGTTAGCTTTGGGAAAGAAGAAAGTAAAAGAATTATTAAATTTTTAAAAAAAGAAAAAAAATAATTATCTAAACATAGCATATACTTTTCTTAGAGCAATTATTAATGCTGCTGGTGTTAAATATGTTATGAATAGTGTTACTATGTTATTCAAGAATGGTCCTACTGCTGGAATTATTGTTAAACTTGAACCTGTCAAGATTACTAGAGCCACTGCAATTAAGATAAATGGTCCTACATCTTCTGTTGAATATATAATTCCTGTTACAACTCCTAAAATAACTAGTATTAAACTCCATATAGCATTTGATGCCCATGCTTGACTGAATGACATTCCTAATGCTAGCACTAGAGTTATAATCCATGCTGCATTAAAAGACCATTTGTCCCATGGTGTTGCTTTTTTCTTTGGCATACTAGAAACCTCCTTTGTTATTTAGAATTTTAATTTTTGTTTATTTAAGTGTTTCGGATTTAAAATTTTTTTGCAAGGTAAATATTATTTTTGTTATCTGTTATTTTTAGTTTTACGAAAGTTCCTATTTCATCTTTACAATTATTTATGGTTATACATCTGTCGTTTGCCACTGCAATCATTTGATTGTTTACCCAACCAGGAATTTTTATTTCTGCGTGTATTATTTCGTTTGTTTCCATTGTTGTTGGAACTCTCTTTGTTTTTTTAATTTTGAAATCTTCTTTACCTAAAATTAATTTTGTTTTTGTTTCTTTTTCTAGTCTTTTTAATTTATCAAAAAATTTCCAAAAGGTTATTGCCTTTGAACCTTTTATTTTTCTTCCGTATTTGAATTGTTCATAATTTTGAATTCCTATTTTTGCTCCTATTTTATTTGAGTATTCTATTATTTTTTCTATTTGATTGTCATTTATTTTTGGAAGCCAGACAGGAGTTAGGAAAACTTCAATTCCTTGTTTTATTGCATATTCTGCAGTTTCTTTTATTTTCTCAATGTTGTAGTTATCTGTTCCCGCCAGATACTTTGCTTGCTCTTTATCTAAAGTATGGAATGAAAGGTTAACCCTATCTATATGGCCTTTTATTTTATTTAGTTTTTCTTTAGTTAGAGTTAATCCGTTTGTTTGTAATGATATTCTTTTTACTTCTTTGATTTTTTTTACTTCTTTGATTAGTTCTATGAATTTTGGGTGTGTGGTTATTTCCCCTACTGAGTCTATATTGGTCTCTATTTCATCGGATTCTTTTTCTTTGATTACTTTTTTTATCCATTTTATTAGATAACCTTTTTCTATTTCGTAAGTGTGAGGGTGGACTTTTAGATTGTTTGCGTTTGTTGAGCAAAAAGGGCATTTTTGATTGCATAATGAAGTTGGTCTAATTTGGATTAAGTTTGTTCCTCTGTCGATTATACCAAAAGCTAAGCAACCAACTAATGGGATGTTTGATTTTTCATCTATTTTGTAATGGGCCATGCATAATTTGCTTTGATGTTGTGTTTTTTATAGTTTCGGTTTGATATTTTGTATGTTTTTAAGAATCGATATATATATATATATCAAAATTTCTTGTATTTATTAGTTTAATAATTTTTAAAAATGGAAAATGGAGGTGATTAGATGAAGAAAATTATTTTTGGGATTTTGTTTTTAGCTGCTGTCGTAGTTATTTCTGGCTGTACTGAAGTTCAAAAGAGCGGTATTGGAGAGATACCTTGGGATGGTAAAGGTGGAAGAGAGGACCCTGGAAATCTTCCAAGTACGAGTTGCGTAGAAGCTTACTCTCTGGGTGAGAGTAGTTCTGTTGTAGTAGGAGGACACACCGTTCATGTGGGGACTATTTTTGAAACTAGAGTTGAAGCATGGCTGAACAATGGACCTCATTACTTTGTTGAGGAAGATGAAGCTGAATTTTTTGAAGAAGAGGTTTTAGTTCTTGTTGAAGATATTGGTTATACAGAGGACATACCCTCTAGACGAGTATTATTAGTGGCTGGAGACACAAGTTGTGTGAGCACCTATTCTCTTGGCCAAGATGAATCTCTTGCTGTGAGGGAGCATACACTCCATATCGGAACTATCTTTGAAAATAGAGTTGAAGCATGGCTGAACAATGGACCTCATTACTTTGTTGAGGAAGATGAAGCTGAATTCTTCGAAGACGATGTCCTATTCTACATTGAAGATATTGGTTATACGGAGGATGTAGAGTCCAGGCGAGTTATAATTGTGGCTGGCTAGTAAATTTTTTCTTTATTTTTCTATTTTTGGATAAATTCCTGGCTTCATGAAAACTTTTTTTGTTATTGCAGCTAAACCTTTTTCATTTTTCATAATAGCTTCTGAAGATAATTGTGATTCTGCTAGAGAAACTAGTTCTCCTTTTAATGTCAAAATAGCAACTGATTCATTTTTTGAGAATTCATTTAATTTTGAAATTCCCGGAATGTTTAAGTCTGCTCCGTGTGTTAAAGAATCTACAGTTGTATCTAAAATCCAAATTTTCGGTATGTGTTGGACAGCACTTTCTACTGGGAGAATTATTTTTTTTAATTCTTTTTCTTTTCCATCTTTGTAATATTCATACGCATCTTTTAATTCATGCAAACTGGTTATTGTTTTTTCATTGTAAGGTCCTACTTTAGTTCTTATTAATTGTGCCATGTGAGCCCCAACCTTCAATTCCTGGCCTATGTCATGACAATTTGAAGATACAAATCCAGTTTCTATTAAGAAGTTATGCGTTTCTGGGACAGTCATATCATAAACTTTTCCTTTGAAATTTACTTTCTCAATGTTTTTTATTTTTTCTATGCAAAATTCATCTTCCTCTGGGAGGTTAGCAACACTTTTAGCTTTATTGTATAGATTTTTTGTTATTGGGACTTGAGAGTTTAATACTCTATTTAAATTCCCACCAAGTTTTCTTAATTGTTTTTTGTTTTCTCTTAGGCGTTTTTTATAATGGAATCCTATATATGTTTTGTTTTCTGTATGGGAACTTATCTTTTTTATTAATTTTAGTTTTTCTTTTTTTAGTGGATGGTTTGTTCCAATAATAGAGATAAACTTTCTTTTTGATTCTAGATTATTAATAGAAATTACATAAGTTCCGTTACTTTTTTTAAATATTTTATTCGAGATTTCTAATTTTAAGAGCATCTGATGTAATCTTTTTGCATCTTTCTCGTTTGTTGTAAAGTAATCTATTTTACTGTAATTGCCTTTATTGTTTGTTTTGGATTTTTTGTATGAACTCCCATCTCCGTCAAAATAACCCTTCAAAAAAGAAGCAATTAACTTTTTGTTTAATAAGACAATTTTTTTTATGTCTGATTTCTTTTGAGGGCTCTTTATTCCGAAATTTGCGCAAATTGTGGCAAAAAAACTATTGCTTGAATCTAGTTCTATTAACCCATCTTCTCTGATTTTTTCTGATAGATTAAATTCTGGAAATAATTGTTTATATTTTCTTTTAAAGAGTTCTATTAGTTTTTTATTTTTATTATGGAATTTTACTCTAGTGTGTCTTTTTGTGCCTTTTTCTTTTGTATTATTTCCATCTGAAGCTATTAGCCCCATTAAGTATAGCATATCATTGTTTAATGTGCTTATCTTTACCTTTATCCCTTTTTGCGTTTTGAAGTGGTTAATTTCATTTTTTATTTCATCATACAACCCTGATTTTTTTATATGACCTATTGTAATTGAACTATTTGATTTTTTTAAAAACGCTTTTCTGTCTAGCCCCAATTTTCGATTCATTTCCCTTATGCTACCATACTTTTTTATGAATTTTCTCTTTACTTTTTCTTTTATTTCTGGTTGATCCACTAGGTAATTGTCATCTAGTAAATCGGAAATTATAAAGTTATTTTCAGGGATTTCGTATTTCAATGATTTTACTAAGTAGTCAGATCTTTTTAATTTTGATGCTTCTTTCATAAAGTATCCGCCTTCTGATGAGATTAACATTTTGTGTTCTGGTGTAATCATTATTTCTATCCCCGAATCCATGATTAATTTTATTAATTTTCCATCAAAGTTAAATTCTTGAGTTCCTGAAGGTAATTTATGTTTGATTTTTTTGTTATCCATAGTATGAATTGCTTTTGGATTAGCAAAAAAATCCTTAGCAGAGATTATTGAAGAATTTGAAAGAATTTCAGTTGATGGGTGTAAACACAATTTCCTAATATAGGTTCCTGCTTCTGTCCCTGTATAAAATAAAACATCTTGCTCTTCGATTTCTAAGACTTCTATGTAATAGACTGTTCTTTGTCTTTTTTGCCTTTTTACTGAAGATTTTACTGGAGGAAGTTGAGTTATTTCTCCAATGAATTTTTCTAAGGTTTCTTTTATTTTTTTCTTTTCTACTGGTTTATGTAAATGCATTAAACAGAGATATTCTTTTCCTCCCTTTAATAGAACTTGGGTTACTTTTGTTGCATTTCCTAGAGTTACGACTAAAGAGCCTGTTACTCCGGGGTCGAGTGTCCCGCTGTGTCCAGCCTTCTTTATCTCTAAAATTTTTTTAACATAATCTGCTATCTGATGAGATGTAGGTCCTTTAGTTTTATTTATGTTAACAATTCCATAGTTTATTGACTCTCTTAGTGGTCTCTTTTCTGGAGTTGTTCCATAGTCAGAACTAGTTTTAGCTTCTTTTTTTACTAGTATTTTGGTTGGAATGTTTTCAGATGGTAACTTCATAGTTTTAGTCAAAATAAGACGTTTATAAGAATTATTATTTGGTAGTTTTTTTCTTCTCTGCTAGTTCTCTTGCAGTTGGAACTTTTTCTTCTTTCTTTTTTGGTTTTTTCTTTGGAGTTTCTTTTTTGTCTTTAGTTGTTGGGATATCTTTTGTTATTTCTTTAGTTTGTTCAACTACTTCTTCAGCTACTTTTTCTGCTGTTTTCTTTTCCATTGAACTTTCTAGTTCTTCTTTTATCTCTTCTTTTACTTCTTCCTTCACTTTTTTCTTTTTTGTTTCTTTAGATTCTTCCTTTACTGGTTCTTCTGGTGCTCCAATTAGCTCTACTCTTGCTTTATTTTCTTCTTTTACTATTTTAACTGAAACTTTAGTAGGTGGATTTTTTGGACCGTTTCTCCAAATTTCATCATTTAAGTATTTCCCTAAGATTACTTTTTCTACTTTCATGTGTTTCATTACGAATTCTCTTATTGCTCTAATTGATTTAGAAGCTCTTTTGTATTTTGGAGCTTTAGAAAATTCTTTTCTTAAGGGGATAACATAATTTCTTTCCATTTTTATTCTTCCTGTTCCGCCCAATACCTTTTGACTTGTTCTTCATTTATGTTCCAGTAACATACTGGAATGGCATAATTCATAAACCCTCTGGCTAAGCCTTCTTGTTTAATAAAGAACATCTTTCCAGCTGTAAATGAATTTGCTCCTTCTGGTTTGCATCCTGCTAGCTGAATCATGAAATCTTCTACCTCTACAGGAGGCCTAGTATCATAACCAGGTATTTTATCTTGGTGGTCCCGATAAAATATAGTTATAGGAATTAGACTTATTGGTGTTGGATTCATTGCTAGTTCTATCCCTCCTCCGGGAAAAATTATGGCTAAATCTTCTAAGCTTCCACCCTCATTAGCTAGTTTTAGCTGTATTGGTCCTTTTTCCATTTTTATTCTTTAGTTTTAGTTCTTCTCCAACTTCTTTTTTTAGCTGTGAAGGCTGAAGGATGTATTTTTTTACCTGTTCCCGCTATTTTTGGAACTATCCAAAAAGGGGCCCATCTAGTTTGCCTTAGCTTTTTTGCTAATCTTGATTTTTTTGCAGGAGATATGTGTCTTGCCATTTTATTTTGATGATTTGTCTAAGAATGATTTCCCTTTTGGGGTCAAAATTCTTCCTTTGTGTACCCCTTTTGAAGTTTGTTCTATAAAGTTAGCTTTTTCTAGCTGTTGAAGGATTTTTCTTATTATGTTCCCAGAAGCATCGAATCTTTTTTCTGGTTTGTGGCCTCTATTTTTTTTGCCACCATATTTTTTTCTTAACTTATTTACTCCTATTGGGCCAAGTCTTGAGATTTTTTTTAGTATGGAGGCTGATCTAACGTACCACCAGTTTTCATCAACTGGGGGTCTTTCCTTATGGACTCCTGTTTTTACAAATTGTGACCATTCAGGGGGTTGCATCTCTGGAATTTTCTTTAGTGCATTAGCTGTCTTTTCAATTACTTGTCCTGATGGTAAATCGTTAATTTTCATAAGAATTGGAGAAAAAAGTTCATTTAAAAAGGTTTCTATGAGAAATTAGATTTAAACTACTTCTATTAGGAATACTTCGGATTCTGAGCCTTCTGAGCTTGTTGCGGTTATTGTTGCTGAATATACTTCTCCTTCTGGGATGTTTTTTGGTACTTTTATTCCAAATGGGACTCCTTTCCTCTCGCCTGCATTTACTGGTGTTGGAGGGGCAACAATAAATTCTATTCCTGCCGTCATTGCTTCTGGACTATTTACACTAAATGAATATGTGGTTATGCTATTGGGATCTGGATCAAAGAATTGTATTCCTGCATAAACTTCCGTGAATTTACCCTGTTTTGCTTTTATTGAGTATCCCGAAACGTAGAATGTATCATCTGGTGCCATATCTCTTTGGATTGTGTCTTGGGCTACCCTGAATGATTCTTCTGTAAGATCTCCAACATTTCCAAATGTTGTTTTAACCCATGTTAGGCCTAAACCAAGTAAGACAACTCCTACTATAATGATAATGATTGTTGTCATAGAAAGTTCAATTGCACCCTTCTTGTTTTTCATAGTGTTTTATTTAATTTGGGTTTTATAAAAGTTTTTATTCTACCCTGAATTCTGCTATTTTTCTACCTTCATTAGTTGTAGTGTAAATCATATAGAAACTATCTTCATAATAAGCTAGGCCTCCTATATATTCTAAATCTGGTAGGGGGAATTGATATTGGTTTACTTGGTCTATCTGTCCGTTTGGCATTATTTCTAATTTTCTTAGGGGGCCTTGGTTAAAGGAATAACTTGTTGCCCAAAGGTAGCCTTCTGCGAAGACGATTTTTCCTGATCTAGTTGGTTGAGGATAACTTTCGGTAATGTTTAGATTTTGATCAAATTTATGTAAATCTGTTCCATACATATTTGCAGATTCAAATCCAAAAAATGAATTTCCATCATATGTAAGGGATTGTATATTAAATGAATTAGTTGGAACTTCATGTTCGGATAAAATTTCTGTTGGAGGGAATGGCATCCTATAAAATTTGTTTGTGGTTGATCTGTCTGACATTAAAAAGTTGTTCCCATCCCAAGCAATTCCTCCAACTCCTATATAATATTCCGTTTTTGGCCAAGGATAACTTTCTAAAATTGCCATGGTTGTTCCCCTATGCTGATGGATCCATCCTTCTGTGGGGGATGTTTGGGTTGTTGACCAAAAATTTCCATTTGCCCAGACTATGTCTCCAACCCCATCTCCTGTAGCGTTATAGTTGTAAGTAACTAACACATATATTTCTTCTTCATCTTCTTCTATTGAGAATTCAACTTCTTTTATACTTTCATTCCCCACTTCATCTGTGATCTTTATTGCAACCATATAGTCTCCTGGATTTAATGAACCAGTTTGAAAAGGGGAGGTATCCCAAGGAAACCATGCAGTTTGCGATCCAGTGGAATATGTTGTGAATTGTATTCTTGTTTCTAAATCTGGGAAGTCTGGATCATCTCCTAGATGAATAGTTGGATCGTTTCTGACTTGGATGTAATTTGGAAGCTCTTCATAATATATTCTATCATTTTTGGAGAAACCTAGTGTAACTTCATTATCTTCGCTTATTTGAAGGCCCCCGAGATTTACCCAAGGGATATTACTTGGGACGAAGTCAAAACTAGTTGGGATTGTTGACCCTTCAAATTTGAACATATCATATCTTTCATGCTGAGGATCCCAATTTACTTGAGATGCTAAGTTTTCTAGAGTTATTCCTGGGAGATTTGCTCCTACCAAACTAAGCATACCTTCCCCTATCAAACTTAGGAATCCAATTAACCTTTGAGTTCCGTTTATGTATTCATCTCTATCTATGGTTCTTAAATAAGTATGTCGGGAGTATTCCATATTGTTATTTGAACGCCAATCGTACATAATTTCCCCTGTTTGATTATTTATTGTTCCTATTGTTGTCGTTCCACTTCCATTTTGTAAAGGAGTTAGGGGAATTGTGTTGTCTCTGTCTCCGTTTGGAAATATTATATTTGAAACGTAATTTTGATGTCTTGCATCAAATACTTTATAATCTGGGGAGAAACTTTCTCGTACTAAAACATTATTTACTGGTTGGTAAGTGTTAGAATTTATTATAGTTATGGGGGTTCCATCTGAGAATGTTATTTCGCCGTCACTGTTTGTTGCTTTTATTTCTGTTCCTGTGTCTTGTGTATTATTTTGATTTTCTGGCTTTGTTGGGGATTTTGCACATGTAAATCCTCCTAAAGAAAACGCGGTTGTTGTTAGCCCTATTACTAAATTTTCTAGTGTTTTTGGGAGTCTAAGCACACTTAATTTTGTTTTTACTTATTGATAAGGATATTTGTGAAAGAATATATATTTTAGTTTTGGAGTCTATAGTGTTTTATTTTATTATCTCCACATGTGTAGATCTCGTTTCCGAAAATTGCTAGTCCCTTTACTTGTTGAGGATTTATTTGAAATTCCCACTCTTCTTCTATCCCAAAATTTTGGAGATTATGTCTAAACAATCCTTGGGGGGCGCCTATTGGTTCTCCTTTCTTTTTGGATATAGAATAAAGACTATTTCCTTTGAAATATATTCCAGTAACAAAATCCCATGGTAACTCTTCTTCTTCTACAATTCTTATTTGACCAAAAAAATCATTCTCTCCTTGGGGTTCAGTCTTGTGGATGAAAAGGTCAGATCCATTTATATTAGTTACTTGGAACATTGCTGGTTGATCTTCATAAAAGCCATAACACATATCCGAAATCCTATTATTCATTGCTCCTGTGAAGATTACATTTTCTGGATTATTTCCATCTAGGATTGTTGAATGGGCGTAAAGTCCGTTGTTTGCTACCCAATAATTTTCTCCGTCAAATGTTATACTTTCAGACATGATAAACTGCCCTGGAAGGTCTACTTCATATCTTAAAAAGCTAGGAGGATATGTTGGATTATGTTCTCGAATTATTATATCTTCATTATAGTCTGAGTAGTCCCCACTTCCTACTGTCACTAAGTTTCCATTGGTCCTTACTGTTATAGCTTCCAAATTCCCCTCTCGCTCTCCTAAAGGTATTTCGAATTCTTCAATATAAGTTAATATATTATTTTGTGGTTGATCTATATCAATAGTAAAGCTTCTTGATGCAGGACTTTGATCAACATTTCCAGCTAAGTCTTTTGATTTTACATAAAAAGTATATGGTCCTTCTTGAAGATTATCATATGATTTTTGTGTTGAGCTTGTCCAAGGGCCATAATTATCGTCAGTTCCTTCTAAAAAATAGGAGAATACTAAATCCTCTAATGTAGTTTGATTATCTGAACCATTCCATCCAAAGGATACATCATCATAATCTATTGTTCCTGTAGGTCCTGATGTTATTGAGGTATTTGGAGAAATATTATCTTGTGTGTTATTTTCAATTCTAAATGACTTAAATGCTGGTGTAGGATCTCTTTCTCCATCATTATCTTCTGCTGTAACACTAAAAGAATGATTTCCTGTTGGGAGATTATAATAGGTCGTATTGTTTCCTATAGTATATATCTCTGGCCAGTTATCTAATTTAAAATAATATCCTAAGACGTCACCATCAGAATCTGTTCCATTGAACCATATAGTAGTATCTCCTGAAGAATTGATTGTTTGATTAGTAATCTGAGTATTTGGTGGACTGTTTGAAATATTACTTCTTTGCCCTGTTGGAGTATTTGCGCATCCTCCCAACATCGAAGATAATAGAATGGTTCCTGCTGCGAGTGTCCTTTTTAATCTATTTGGCTGTTTCATTCTGTCATTTGGGAGTGGTAAATTGACTTATAAAACTACCGATTTTTGGATTCTTAAGATTTTTAGTGATTTAGAAGTTGAAAAGTGGGACGAGGGGGATTTGAACCCCCGACATCTAGATCTTCAGTCTAGCACTCTCCCAGGCTGAGTTACCGTCCCGTTGATTTCTCATTGTTGGAAATTGTTATTTAAACCTTTCGATGGAGTGTTTTTTTGGCCTACAAATCTTTAAAAATAACTAAGCAGTTTCTTTATTGAGCTAAAATAGAACCTTATGAAATAATCTTTTTGGGGACAGCTGGGGGGTCGATTGCTGTTAATAGGCAACTTAGGTCTTCTGGAGGAATAGTATTAAGAATCAGAGGTATACAATTCCACTTAGATCCGGGACCTGGGGCGCTAATAAAGGCTAAAGATTATGGAGTTAATCTTCGAGCAAACAATGTTTTGCTGTGCAGTCATAATCATTTAAGCCATTGTAATGATGTTAATATCATTATTGATCATATGACTCATTCTGGCATTGATAATTTAGGTATTTTGATTGGAAGCAAATCTGTGATACAGGGAAAGGAGAATGAGCGACCTTATGTTACTAGGAAACATAGAAAAAGAGTTGAGAAAGCTTTGGCTTTGGAGGCTGGCAATGTTGTTAAATTTGGAAACAATATTGAATTAAAATCATTGAAGACTAAACATTCTGATGAAACTGCATTAGGATTTAAATTATTTTGCGATAAATTTGTTGTTGGTTATTCTGGAGATACAGCCTATTTTGACGGCTTAATTGATGAGCTAAAAGGCTCGGATATTTTGATTTTGAATGTTCTTCGTCCTTTTGGATATAAGGATGAAAATAATTTGAGCTCTGATGATGCTGTTAAAATTATTAAAGAGGTAAAACCTAACTTGGCTATAATTACTCATTTTGGTCAGAAGATGTTGGAGCAGAACCCAATTTACCAGGCAAGGGACATACAGAGGGTTACTGATGTTCAGACTATTGCTGCTAGAGATGGAATAACGATTAATCCAAATACTTATTCGGTTTCTTTGAAACATAAGAACTTGAATTTGTATTAGGTTTTGTTAAATAAGTTTTAAAATCAACCGACTTTTTTAACAAAATTTTGAAATATAGCATTGATTCATAAATTATTTAAATTAGACCAATATCCTTGAAATATGCCACCATCAATGGAACAAACACTATATGTCTCAGATTTAATAGATAAAATGAAAGAAGAGGTAGATGGCAACCCTCCAGATGAATTTGAAATAGTAAGATTTGAAGATGAGGGCGGATTTGGGTATAGATTTGAGCATAGATATAAAGTTCCAGTAAATGTTATAGGTTATTTTGCAGAAGATAAAAGAAAAAAAATACCCTTTTCAGTAAGAGCAAGGGAATTTGACGGAATATATTTGCTTGAAGAAAGATTAGATGGATTAATTTTATCTGATATAAATGGAGAAGAATCCTCAGAAAACTTTGACCACAGAAATTTTCCATCACATAGACTTAAGAAATCTCCTTTTGAATTATTTGGAATAGAAAAATTAAGTCAAAGAGAAAAGGTGGAGGGGAGGCTGATTGATAAAATAAGGCCAATGGCAATAGAGTATATACAGTCTCATGATGTTTTAAAACATATTCCTTTAACTGAGTAATATAACGTCCATTAAAGCATTATTTAAATTACTTTCTACCTAACAGGCTTTGTTAAAATAGTCTAAATTCAAATGGACTTATTTAACAGGGGCGACTTAATTAACAAAGCACTTATATTAGAAAGTTTTAAATAAAAAGTTTGAGCGTTTATTTTGTAATGGAGCTGCCTAAAAGATATAATCATGTTGAAGCTGAAGATAGATGGAAGAAGTTTTGGGAGAAGGAAAAAGTTTACAAGTTTGACCCTAGGAGTAAGAAAGTTTATTCTATAGATACTCCTCCCCCAACTGTTTCTGGAGATATGCATATTGGACATTCGTTTTCTTATGCTCACGAAGATTTTATTGCTAGATATAGAAGGATGAATGGTTCTGTTTTCTATCCTTTTGGAACTGATGATAATGGTTTGCCTACTGAAAGATTAGTTGAAAATTTGAAAAAAGTTAAGAGCAAGAAAATGCCTAGGGGAGATTTTATTAAGTTATGTTTGAAAACCTTGAAAGAAATTTCTCCTAAGTTTATTCAGGATTGGAAAGATTTAGGGATTTCTTGTGATTACGATGTTTTTTATTCTACTATTGATGATAACTCTAGGAGAGTCTCACAAGAATCTTTTATTGAATTGTATAAAAAAGGACTGATTTATAGGAAGGAATTTCCAACGATTTGGGATACTCATTTTCAAACCCCTGTTGCCCAGGCGGAATTAGAAGATAAAGAGAAATCTACTTTGTTTTCAACTTTGAAATTTTTTGTTGGAAAAAAAGAATTACTTATTGCTACGACAAGACCAGAATTACTTGGGGCGTGCGTTGCTGTTTTTGTTAACCCTGGCGATAAAAGGTATAGGGACTTAATTGGAAAAAAAGCTAAGATTCCCTTGTTTGGGCATGAAGTTCCAATAATTGCTGATAAGTCTGCTGAAGTGGACAAAGGTACTGGAGTTCTGATGGTTTGTTCTTATGGTGATAAGTATGATGTTGATGCAATTAATAGACATAAATTAGAACCTATAGACTTTATGAATCTTGATGGGACTGTTAAGATTGGGGAATATAAAAGCATGAGTATGGAAGAGGCCAGAAAGAAAGTTTTGGAAGATTTAGATAAAAAGGGGTTGATAAAGGAACAAAAGGAGATTGCCCATATTGTTAATGTTTATGAGAAATCTGGAAAAGAGATAGAATTTTTACCAACAGAACAGTGGTTTATAAAAATTTTAGATAAGAAAAAGGAATTGATAAAACAAGGTAAGAAAATTAACTGGTACCCTGGGTTTATGTTTAAAAGATATGAAAATTGGATTGAAGGGTTGGATTGGGATTGGAGTATTTCAAGAGAGAGACATTTTGGAATTCCTATCCCTGTTTGGTATTGTAAGAAATGTGATGAGGTTATTTTGCCTGGCGCTAAAGAACTTCCTATTGATCCAACTAAAGATAAACCAAATAAAAAATGCAAGTGTGGCTCTAGTAGTTTTACCCCAGAAGAGAGAGTTTTAGATACTTGGGCAACTTCTTCTTTAACCCCTCAATTGGCTTCTTCTTTGGTTAATAAAAAAGTTAATATTCCTTATTCTTTGAGGCCGCAGGCACATGATATAATTAGAACTTGGGCATTTTATACGATTACTAAAGCATATCTACATGAAAATAAAATTCCTTGGAAAGATATTATGGTTTCAGGATTTGTAACTTTAAAAGGAAAGAAGATGTCAAAATCTAAAGGCATTAGCGTCAACCCTAGGGAAGTTATGAATAAATATGGTTCTGATGCTTTGAGATTTTGGGCTGCAGGGGCCTCTTTAGGTAAGGACCTCCCCTATAATGAGGAAGACATTATTTTAGGTACTAAAATTGTTACTAAGCTATGGAATGCCTCTAAATTTTCCATTATGCATTTAGAAGATTTTAATAATAAGAAAGTTGAATTGGATCTTGTTGATGCAGGAATAATTTCTAAATTTAATGATTTGGTTAAAGAATGTACTGAAGCTTTTGATAAATATGAATATTCTAAAGTTAGGATGTTTGCTGAGAGTTTCTTTTGGAATACTATTTGCGATAATTATCTCGAGATTGCTAAGGATAGATTATATAATCCTGAGAAGAGGGGTAAGGAAAGTAGGAGAAGTGCACAGTATACACTTTATTATTTAATTTTGAATACTTTGAAATTATTTGCCCCTGTAATGCCATTTATTACTGAAGAAATTTATCATTTATATTTTGATAAAAAAGAGAAGAAAAAGAGTATTCATATTTGTGAGTGGTCTAAAGTTGATAAAAAGTTAAAGAATGAGGCTGCTGAAAAAACTTGGGAGAAATTTGTTGAAATCTTAGGAAGAGTTAGAGAGGCGAAAGCTAAACATAATAAATCTATGAAACATGAAATTGTTTTAACTATCTCTGATGAGGATAGGAAAATATTGATGCCTGCTTTGGAAGATTTGAAAGCAGTTTGCAATGCTAAGGATATTTTATTTGGGAAATTTAATATTGCTATTTAGAATGGATACTAAAGATAAACAAAAATTAAAGAGACTTGTTAGGGAATTGGATGAGATTAGAGGGAGGCATACTGAGTTAGTTAGTGTTTATGTTCCTGCAGGATATGAATTACATAAAATTGTTGCCCATTTAAATCAGGAGCAAGGAACTGCGACTAATATTAAGGATAAGATAACTAGAGATAATGTTATTAGTTCTTTAGAAAAAGCAATTAGGCATTTGAAAGTTCTTGGTAGGACTCCTCCGAATGGGATAGCTGTTTTTGTTGGGAATGTTTCAAAAAAAGAAGGGCACCCCGACATTAAAGTTTTTAGTGTTGAGCCTCCCGAGCCATTGAATATAAGAATTTATAGGTGCGATCAGACTTTTGTTACGGCCCCTTTAAAGGAATATTTGGAATATAAGGAGGTCTATGGGTTGATTGTGATTGATAGGAGAGAGGGTACTTTGGGTTTGCTTAAAGGAACTAATATAGATGAGTTAGCAGGATTTACTTCTAATGTCCCTGGGAAAACCACTAAAGGCGGTCAATCGCAACAGAGGTATGCACGTTTAAGAGATATTGCAGCTAAAGAATTTTTCAAGAGAGTTGGAGACGCTGCCAATAAAGAATTTTTTGAGATGAAAGAATTGAAAGGAATTATTTTAGGTGGTCCAGGGCCAACTAAAGAGGATTTTTTTAAGGGAGATTATTTGTATGCTGCTCTTAAAAATAAGGTTATTGGGGTGAAAGATTTGAGCTATACTGGTTCGTTTGGGTTGAATGAGTTGGTTGATAAGAGTCAGGATGTTTTAGCTAATGAGATAGTAGTTGAGGAGAAAAAAATAATGCAGGAATTCTTTCATAAGCTGGCTACTGAAAAAGAGAAAGTTAGTTATGGAAAAGAAAAAGTTCAAAAAGCCTTGGAGTTGGGAGCTGTAAAGGTTCTTTTGTTGAGTGAGTCTCTTGAAGAAAAGGATACTGAGGAATTTGAAAAGTTGGCTAGTTCTTTTAATAGTGAGATTAGAATTATTTCTGTTGAGACTCGTGAGGGAGTTCAGTTAAGGGAACTTAGTGGGTTTGCTGCTATTTTGAGATTCCCTGTTTATTGAATAGATTAATTTATAAATAATCAAATTCTAATTTTTTATTAGATGGATTTATCTATAGTGGTGCCAACTTTTAATGAAAAAGAAAATATTCAAAAACTTCTTGAGAAAATTTATGATGAATTTCAGAAAAATGATATTGATGGTGAAGTAATTGTGGTAGATGATGGTTCCCCGGATGGAACTGGGAGAATTGTTGAAGGTTTAAAGAGCAGATATACTGCCCTTCAAATTATTCATAGAACTGGGAAGCTTGGGCTTTCTTCTGCCGTTTTGGCAGGGTTTTCTAATGCTAACTCAGAAATTTTGGCAGTCATGGATGCAGATTTAAGCCATCCTCCTGAAAAAATAAATGAAATGTATAAAATTTTTAGGAGTAGGGAGGCTGATTTAGTTATTGGGAGTAGGTATATCAAAGGAGGAAATATTAAAGGATGGGGGATTTATAGGAAGGCTTTATCTCGGGGGGCGACACTTTTGGCTAGAGCTTTTACAAATGTTAAGGACCCAATGACTGGTTTTTTTATGGTTAAAAAAGAATGTGTTAAAGAAAAAAAATTGAACCCTAAGGGATTTAAAATTCTTTTAGAAATAATATTGAAATCTGATTGTAAAATAATTAAAGAAATTCCCATTACTTTTATTAATCGAATTGAAGGAAAAAGTAAGGCTGGAATGGGAGAAATACTTTATTATTTGTCAAATCTAGTTGGCTATTTGCCTTATTTGAGGAAATCTTTTAGGGAATTCATTAAGTTTGCGTTTGTTGGCTTGATAGGGACTATAGTTAATTTATTAGTTTTGTATTTTTTGACAGAGTACGGGGGAATCTATTATCTGTTTTCGGCAGTTCTTGCCTTTATTGTGGCTGCCACAAGTAACTTTATTTTAAATAAAACTTGGACTTTTAGAGAGAGAATTGGTTATAGAATTGTTAATAAATATATGAAGTTTTTTTCTATCAGTGTTATTGCGTTATTAGTAAACTTATTTTTCCTTTATGTCTTTACAGAGTTTTTGGGAATTTATTACATTGTGTCTCAGATAATTGCAATAGGCATCTCTCTTGTGATAAACTTTATTGGGAATAAAAAATGGACATTTAGAAAATGAGAAGAGAGTATAAGGTATTGATTTTACTATTTTTGTTAGCATTTATAGTAAGAATATTTTTTGTTTTTGATTCTCCCGTTAGGATTTGGGATGAGACTGTTTATTCTAATTTGGGGTACGATTTGAGTAAGAACATGTTTCATTATTCTTTAGAAGGCGCTAGTTGGAGTGATTTTATCCCTTCTAAAATTGGACAGCCGTATGATTGGCCCAATATGGGGTTTAGGGCACCTCTACTCCCCTATACTTTAGCTTTATTTTACTTTTTTAGGTTGGATTTTCTGATAAGTTTTTTTATTCCTTTTATTGGTGCACTGAGTACCGTTTTAGTTTATTTTCTTGGTAAGAACTTATTTAATAAAAAGACCGGAGTATATTCTTCTGTCTTTTTTATGTTGATCCCACTGCATGTGTTAAATAGTGGGATGATACTCACTGGAGTTTACTCAACCTTTTTTATTTTATTAACTTTTATTAGTTTTTGGGAGGGATATGAAAAAGGAAATAATGCGCATAGAGTATTATTCGGGGGGTTTTTTGCTTTAGCACTTTTGGCAAGATATACAGTTCTTTGGTTTGTCCCTGTTTTTTTAGTTTATTTTTTGATTAGAGATAAATCATTAAGATTTTTAAGAGATAAGTATCTGTGGTATTCCATATTTGCATTTCTTGTTGTTTTGCTTCCTTGGTTTTTTTATGGGCAATTTACTTATGGTAATCCCTTTGGTGCGTTTATTCATGGGGCGAATGCGGCGCACTATTGGGGTGGTGTTCAAGGAATTTTTTTCTATTTTAAATATTGGCTGATGATGTTTTCAATTGTTGGTGTGCTTTTCTTTGCTTCTTTATTTTATATTTTATATAAGAAACAGTTTATTAAAAGAGAGATTTATCTTTTGTTCGCTTGGATTATTTTGTTTTTGTCTTTGGCTACCTATATGCCCCATAAGGAAACGAGATTTATTATTCCAATAATTCCTGCTTTATGTTTATTGTCTGGATTTTTTGTTTATAACCTTAAAAAATATAGGAAAGCCATTTTCTCTATTTTAATAGTTGTTTTATTACTTTCAAATGTTTTTCAGTTTTATTTTAACTATAATGTTTCCTATACTAATTCTAATTCTTGCTTTTTAGAAGCTAATGAATTTATTGAGGGGCTGAGTGAAGGGACTTTAATTATTACTGATGAGACTACTTCTATATATTATTATACGAAAAAGCAGACTAAATTTTACCCTAGGCCATGGAGTATAGGCAGATTAAGGGCAATTCTTGATCAGGGGGTTGAGGGGCGAGAAATATATATATTGTTTACTAGTTATGATATGCCTTTGAATAATAAGGAGAATATTGGGATAAAAGATGATCTCGATAGTAATTTTGAGAGAGTTTTTGAGTGTGAGAAGCAAGAGGGAGTTTCTATGATTTACAGATACTCATGAGATTTCATTACTTTTATAAATTCTAATTATATTTAGAGTTTTATGAAAGATGCAAAGAATAGGGTTGAGGCTGTTTTATTTACAACTGGAAAATTCTTGAAGTTAGAAGAATTGAGTAAAATGACTAGCATTGGCAGTATTGGCTATCTAAAACAAGTTTTGCAAGAATTGAAAGAGGATTATGAAAAAAAGAGCTCTGCTTTAGAAATTATTAATGAAAATGATTTGTGGAGATTAAATATTAGGAAGGATTATCTATATTTAACCGAATCTTTATTGAATGATGCCGAGTTAGATAAACCTACACAAGAAACTTTAGCTATTATTGCTTATCGACAACCTGCTGTACAGTCAGATGTCACTAATATTAGAGGAAATAAATCTTATGATCATATTAAGAAATTGAAAGAGGAAGGATTTATAGTTTCTGAGAAGTTTGGAAGAACTAGAATATTGAAGCTAACTCAGAAGTTTTATGATTATTTTGATGTTGTTGAAGATGGTTTAAAAACATCCTTTGATGCTAAAAAATTGTTTGAAGAGAAGGAAGATTCCAAAATCTTATAAAAGAATTTTGATTTGCCCTTTTATGGAATTTATGACTTTCGTATACCTGTTTTTTATACTTGTATCTCTCTATTTGACATTTCTAGCACTTACATTACATTATAAGAATCGAGGAATGTTGAAGGAAAAAAGAGAGCCTAGTTTTTTTCCTAAAATTAGTATCCTTACTTCTGCTTATAATGAGGAAGAGAATATTGCTAATACAATTAATGCTGTTTTGAATTCTAATTATCCTAAAGATAAACTTGAATTGATTGTTGTTAATGATGAGAGTACAGATAATACCTTGGAGGAGATGAAAAAGTTTGGAGACAAAATAAAAATAATTGATAAGAAAAACTCTGGGAAGGCAGATTCTTTGAATCATGCTGCTAAGTTTGCTAGTGGGGATATAGTTGCTATTGTTGATGCAGATTCTTATCCAAATGAAGATGCAATTAGAAATATGGTCGGATATTTTGAAGAAGAAGGTGTTGGTGCGGTTACTTCTACAGTCCTTGTGAAAAATAGAAATAAGAGGCTTGAAAAATTACAATCTGTGGAGTATATTATTATTGCGTGGAATAGAAAATTATTACAATTTATTGATGGTATCTATGTTACAAATGGCCCTTTAAGTATGTATAAAAGGGAGGTTTTTTTTGAATGTGGGGGATTTGACCATAAAAATTTAACAGAAGACATAGAGCTGACTTGGAATGTTTTAAGCAAGGGGTATAAGGTTAGAATGGATTTGAACTCTAAGGTTTATACTACTGTCCCTTCCAGTTTGAAAAACTGGTGGAAACAGAGAATTAGATGGAACCTTGGCGGTTTGCAAACTATGACTAAATATAAACATACTTTTTTTAATCCTAAATATGGAATGATGGGGCTTTTTGTGGCTCCTTTTTTTATGCTTTCTTTTTTTCTTAGTTTCATTGGATTGGGGGTATTCTCTTATGTTTTAGTTAAGAAGTTTTTTCGATCTTGGCTTATGACAAAATATTCTTATGTTGCCCAGAGCTCTTTTTTGAGGGCAGATCAACTGAATTTGAATGCCAATGTATTTGCGCTGTTTGCTATTTTACTTATATTTCTTGGAGTATTGTATCTAATTTATTCAAATAGGTATATTGAAGGTAAAAAAATAGGATTTAAGGATATTCCTTTTTTTGCGTTATATTTATTAATTTATCTATCACTCTACCCTTTCGTGTTGATTCACTCATTATGGAGGTATTTTTTCACTAAGAAGAGAGAATGGTAAAACCACAGAAAGACGTGTTTTGGAAAGCTTTAGTATTTACAGCAATTGTTTTCTTGCTTGGAGTTCTTTTTGGTTATTTGCTAGAGGCGGATAGGGTTAGTAAGATTGAGGATAATTTTGAGGAATTAATTATTGACTGGGATGATGCAGAGTCTTTGAGTTCCTATTTCCAAACATTGGAAACTGATTTTTGTGATGTTGCTATTAAACAAAATTTAAAATTTGGGGATAAAATTTATGAGAGAGGATTGCAATTAGAGAGGTATGAAGACTCTAACCGTTTTTTGGATAAATTGGATATTGAGAAGAAAAAATATAATTTATTAAAGACAAAGTTTTTTATTAACAGTAAAATAATTAAGGAAAAATGTAATGCAGATTATGATTTTATTTTTTATTTTTATTTGAATGATCCAGAGTTAGAAGTTCAAGAACAGCAAAAGGTAATGTCTCGTGTTTTAATGGATGTCAAATATGAATTGGGGGATAAAGTTATTTTGATGCCCTTTGTTGCAGATATGGATATTTCGGTTGTTGATGTCTTACTAGAAAAATATGGTGTTGAGAGTTATCCAAGTGTAGTTATAAAAGAGAATATACGATTGGATGGTTTGTATACTGTTGAAGAGGTTTTGGAATTTTTTTAGCGAAAGGTTTTTATCTTTTGAATGATTCTCTTTTCTATGGCTAATTGTGAAATGTGTGGTAGGGAGAGAGATAAGTTAGTTGAGGCTCTTGTTGAAGGCTCTATGTTGAATGTTTGTTCTGATTGCGGAAAACATGGAAATGTAGTTACTATATATAGGCCAGAAGCAGCACCAAAAGTAGAGAATAGTTCTACTCAAGAAGAACCGATTGATATTGTTGTTGATAATTATCCAGAGATTGTTAAATCGGCCAGAGAAAAGAAAAAGTTAACCCAAGAAGAATTAGCTAAAGATATTGGGGAGAGGGAGTCTGTTGTTCATCAAGTTGAATCTGGAAAAATGAAACCAACTTTTAAATTGGCTAAGAAATTAAATGTTTATTTGGGAATACAATTAATTGAGAAAGTAGAGAAAATTAATGTTAAGAAAGATATAAAAAATATTGATTTTAAGGATAAGTCATTGACTATAGCGGATTTATTAAAGAAAGATGAATAGGAAAACTTTGGCTGTTAAGTTAAGCAAATTAGAAAAATTTGAAAATGTTAAAGCAAATTTAGAGCAGTATGCTACAGATTCTGAGACTGCCGCTTCTTTATTGTGGATTGCTTTTATGAATGGAGATATTGAAGGTAAAGTTGTTGCTGATTTTGGGTGCGGCAATGGTATTTTGGGGATAGGTGCCTTGATGTTGGGTGCTAAAAAAGTTTATTTTGTTGATGTTGATAAGGAGGCTATAAATTTGGCTAAAAAGAATAATTCCTTTGATGGTGCTAGTTTTGAAAACTTGGATATTAGTAAATTTAATAAAAAAGTTGAGAGCGTTGTTATGAATCCTCCTTTTGGAGTGCAGGAGGAGCATGCAGATAGAGTTTTTTTGGAGAAAGCTACTGCGATTTCTAATAATATATATTCTATTCATAAAATTGAGAGTAAGAATTTTATTAGGAGTTTTATGAAAGATGCAGGGTTTGAGATTGAAAGAGTTGAAGAAATTAAGCTGATTTTAGGTAAAACTATGAAATTCCATAAGAAGGAAAAATATGTAGTTGAAGTTGGAATTTGGGTACTAAAGCGAAAGCTTTAAAACGGGTTGATTTTCACTAATTTGATAAGATGGAATTAAAAATTTTAGAAGAGTCAAAGGATTTTTTGAAATTAGAGATAATTGGAGAGGATCATACATTGGCGAATGCGTTGAGAAAAGAATTATGGAATGATTCCCATGTTAAGATTGCAGGATATAATATCGAGCACCCACTGATTGGGAGCCCTATTTTAATGGTTGATACTGATGGGAAAGAAGATCCTAAGAAAGCTTTATTTGGAGCAGCTGATAGATTAAAAAAATTAAATCTAGAGTTTTTATCCAAATTTAAGTAAGTTTTTTAAAGTCTTATTTTTAGGAGATTACAAGTGGTGTCGTTTAGAAGAATTTGGAGGTTTTTGTGGTTTGAGGATAGCCCTGCCAGTTGGATAGTTTCGATTGTTTTGGCATTTTTGATTGTTAAGTTTATAATTTACCCAGTAATAGGTTTGGTCTTGGGAACTGGATTTCCTATTGTGGCTGTTGTTTCTGAGAGTATGCAACATAAAGCAGATTGTAGTGGGGATTGTGATACATATAGAATTTGTGGAGAGGGGGTAGATCAAGGAGGATTTTATTCTTTGAATGAATATTGGTCAGTTTGTGGTGAATGGTATGAAAATAGAGAAATTACTCGGGGTGAGTTTATGGAATTTCCCTTTAAGAATGGGTTCAATAAAGGAGATATAATGATCTTAATAGGGAAGGAAGCGAAAGATATAAAAGTAGGTGACGTAGTAGTCTTTGATGGCAATTTGAACTACCCAATTATCCATCGGGCGGTTGCTAAGTGGCAAAAGGAAGAAACATATTATTTTGAAACTAAAGGAGATAATAATGGAATGCCTTCTGGCAGTGAGAGTGAAATTCACGAGGATAAGTTGTTAGGAAAAGCTGTGATTCGGTTGCCATTGCTTGGGTGGGTTAAAATTTGGTTTAGCTCTGCCGCAGAATTTATTATAGGGGGAATAAAATGAACGGAATTTTTTGTCAAAAGTGTGGGGCTTTAATGCTTTTAAATAATGAGAAGAAGAAAGTTAATTGCTCCTCTTGCGGATATTCTCCTAGAGGGAAAGCAGATAATATAATTTTGAAAGAAAAGGTTGGCCTGACTAAAGCGCAGGAAATTGAAATTCAGGATAAAAAGATAGAAACTTTACCAAAGGTTAAGGAAACTTGTGGTAAATGTGATAATAAAATGGCTTATTTTTGGACTTTACAAACTAGGTCTGGGGATGAATCAGAGACTAGATTTTTTGAGTGTACTAAATGTAACCATAGATGGAGAGTATACTAAACAATGGAAATTGTTAAAAATGCAGCTTTGTTTCTTTTTTTAAAATGAAAGTAGTTTTAGCGGAACCAAGGTTTTTGAAGGAAAGCGTTAATGTTATTTCTGACCTGGTTTCAGATGTTCAGATTAAGTTTGATTCTAATAAATTGGAGATTGTTGCTATGGACCCTGCTAATGTGGCAATGATTGTTTTTAGGTTATTGAGTAGCAGTTTTGCTGAGTATAGTGTCGAGGGAGAAGAAACAATTGCAGTTAGCTTAGATAGTTTGAAACAAGTTTTAGGAAGGAGTAAAGCTAATGATTCCGTTACCCTAGAATTGGATCAAGAGAAGAATAGACTAAGGGTTGAATTGGCTGGCGATGGGCATAGAAAATTTAATCTTGGTTTGATAGATATAAGGGAAAAGAACCAGAAAATTCCTGAGTTGAATTTTCCTGTTAGTATTGAAGTTGATTCTATTATTTTTAATGAGGCTGTAGAGGATATGGCAATAATTGCAGATTCAGTTATTTTGACTGCTTTGAAAGATAAATTTAGTATTGAATCAAGTAGCCATGTTTCTGATGCTAAAGTTGATATTCATAAGACTGAAGAAAATAGTATTTCTTTTGAAGGAGATGAGGCGGGAGTTCAGTCTAAATATTCTGTTGATTATTTAAAAAAAATTATTAAGGGATCTAAGTTATGTGATAAAGTTAGGCTGAAATTTGGCAAAGATTATCCTTTAGAAATAAATTATAGTGTAATGGATAGGTTACAATTGACAACTATTTTGGCTCCTAGAGTTAGTAATGATTAGAAACATTTATAAATTTCTTTGATGTTTTTTCTTTTATGCAAAAAAGAGGCCAGGTAACTATTTTTATCATTCTGGGAATTGTGATTGTTGCAGTGCTAGCTTTTGTTTTTTTTATTGGAGATATTAGTTTTAAAGAAGATCTAACTGCGGAGGAAGCAGAAAGGTTTGTTTCTTCTAGAATTGAACCTATTAGCGTTCTTGTTGAAGGGTGTGTTGAGCAGACTGCTTTTGATGTTTTAAAAAATATGGGGCGGCAAGGGGGGAGAATTATTCCACGTGCCCGGTATTATGATGTTCCTTTGATTGGCGGGGGATCTTCTTTGATTGATTATAGTTTAATTAAGGTGAATGGGGAATATATGAACTACGACCCTTCTTTGGCAGCTATGGAGGCAGAGTTTGAAACTTTTTTGAACTCTGTTGCCTTGGATCCTGGTTTCCCTTCTGGTATTAGCGGTTGTATAGATGACTTTAAAAATTTCGAAAGAGAGTTTGATAATATTGATACTGGAGATATGAGTATTGATGTTGAGTTTGGAAAAAAAGTCCTCCTTAAAATTAGTTATCCCGTTACCCTTAGGCGGTCTAGCTATGAAACTACCTTAGAGGATTATTATACAGAAATTCCGATTGATATGGGAGAAATTCATCAGGTTTCAAGCAGATTAATTAATGAAATTATTTCAGGTGGAGATTATTTGGATGTTGTTTCAGATCTTGCCAATACTTATGAGTCTGAGTTGAATGCGAATTTAAGAGAGGATATTATTCGAGCCAGATCTGATCATTATGTGATTGATGCTGTCGCAGAATTTAATAATAGAAATAATATATTGTTTACTTTGGAATATACTCATCCTGAACTAACACAAGATTACTTGTTTAAGTTTTTGACTGGTACTGGATAAAATGATAAAAAAGATACTAAGTTTGGTTGTTAGCATAATGATTTTAGTGGCTACTCTAGGGATTAGTATCTCTCTTAATTCTGAAGAAGTTTTTGCTGCCGAAGGCGATGAGGGATGTTGCATTTTGACTGAAAGCGGGCAATATTGTGCAAGTGGGGTTCCTGAGAGTGAATGTGTAGTTGATGAAGGGCATCCATATTATCCTGAGACATCTTGTGATGCCGCCTCTGTTGATCAGTGTAGACTAGGAACCTGTGTTGAAAGTGGTGGCTCTTGTAGTGCTCAAAAAAGTCAAAAAGAATGTCAAGAAGATCCTGGAGCTAGTTGGTATTCTTTGCCCTTGAGTCAGGTAGATGAATGTAGTTCTGGTTGTTGTGAATTACAGAGAGATGGAGAGACAGTTATTTCTAGTCAGATGCCTTATAAAGCCGAATGTACTCTGATGGCAAATGATCTTGAAATGGATTCTTACTTTTATGAGGGAGAGTGTGCAGTTATTCCCGAAACTACTGGATGTTGTATTACAGACTTGTCCTGCCAGGAGACTACTCAGTCTGCCTGTACTGGAGAATTTTCCTTAGATGCTTGTAATAGTTTGCCTGCACAATGTACCTGTATTGCTGGTGCCTATAATGGTTGCAGGGATGGAGATGTTTATAGCTTTAACAGCTGTGGGGAAGCTACTGAATTGGTTAGTGATTGTGTTCTAAATGAAGAAATGTGTGTTGAAGAGTTTGGGGATGCTACTTGTGAGCCAATAACTTGTGATATCCCTATTTTGTATACAACTTTGAATTATGATACTGCTAATCTCAAGAGTGGAATGGTAGGGGTGCAGAAAAATTTGGAGGACCTTATATATAGAAATCAGGTGAAGGCAGATGGTAGTGTTACAATCCAATTGGGGAATAGTGAGAGAGTTTGTGTTCAATATCAGGGACCTGGTGAGGGACATTATGTTTATACTTGTACCTTGGGAGAGTTATCTCCTGCAAATGTAGGAGATGGTCGAGAGAGCATTTGTGAATTTGATAAAGAGAAGGATAAAGTTGTTATAAGAGAGAATAATTATGCGCAGTGTTTGGGTTGTGCAGATGGAAGTTCTAGGGACAATACTGCCATTAGTTGGTTTAATCGTTTAGTAGAACTTGCAGGTATGGATGCTTTGAGTACCGAATTTTGGGATTATTGGTTGTTAGAGGGTCCAGGGAGATGCGATCAGGCTGCTTCTTGTAGTGCGCAAGGCGATTGTATGAAGACTGAAGGATATTGGCAAGGAGGGTTTTGTGTTCCTAAATACCCTTTAGACTCGGGAAGTGAATGTTCTGCTTTTAGTAATTCGAAATCGGGAAGTCCTTATTCTGATACGGATGATTTAAGGGTTGGGTGTCAATCTGTTGGAAGTTGTGATATTGGAGTTTCTAAGAAGATGAATTTCTTTGGAGGAATTACTATTTGTAGTGCTCAAGTTATTTTAGGGGAACTAACTGATATTGCAACTGATTTTATTGGAAGTAATTTGATTAATCTTGCTGGAGGAAGTATAGAGGGTCAGGCAGCTGAACAGCAAGAGGCTGTAGCTGAATTCCAGGATACGCGAGCGGGGTTTGTTGATCAGTTGAAAAATTCTGGAGGAGAGGTTTGGGATATGGCTAGAGATATTGGTAGTTACCTTAACCCATTTAAGTTAATTAGATTAGCGGGGGATATCCCTGGAGTCTCATTTGTTTATAACTCTCTTTTGGGAGAGACTAGAGATTACTTTGGATATATTGGAGGAGATGTTGATGGCGAGTTGGCAGAGGCTTTGAGTGATGCAGAGCCTGATGACATTTTCGATATTGAGGATATTCAAGGCTATTTGGATGATATTGAAGTAGGGCATACTATTGAATTAGTGCCTAATTCATTTGAAGGTCTTGGTGGAACATATCTGGTTTTAGAAGATGGGTTTTCTATTCCTTTAGAATATTCAGTGGATACTTTAGATTATGGTCAGACTGTTGAATTATATAATCATTTGAGTGGGAGTGGTAGAACTCCTTATTATGGATATAAGTATTACCCAGAGATGGTTGATCAAACGAAATCTAATTGGGATGCTACCAAGTCTGCTCTTAAAGAAATGTGGGGCGCAGATAATTTGTGGGAGACTTTTGTTAATGCTTTGCAGAGTGCAGGTGCAGCAATAGTAATGAATGTTTTTGCTGAATGGTTATTAGAGGATAGAGTTGACTTGAATAAGTTTAGTCCCGGATATTGGTCTAAGTGGGCCGTTTGTAGAATTGTTCAAGTTGGGACAGGGGGAACAATCCCTCATAGTGCATGTATGAATTCTGATAGGGCAGTGGCATTTGGTTCTTGTTTCTTGGTGAACACTATAAATGTTGGAAGAGATGGATTTATCGGAACTTGTGGCTATGAAGACCTGAGGCGAGCAGGATATGAGAATTGTTATTTATGTAATGAAGATCCGAATAGGGTGTGTACTATCGAGAGATGTCAAGGATTAGGGAAGGATTGTGTGCTAGATTTAGCGGGAGTCTGTAAAGTTGATCCTGAAGTCTTGAGGCAGTGTGCTAGTGTTGCTGATGATCCTATGACAATAACTTCTGGAATTCAGGACTATGATATAGATTGGGATAATGTTTATTATGATGTTAATATAACTACAAGTAAATTTGCTGAGTGTAGATTTACAGATAATCCAGATTTACCTTATGAGGAGAGAGATATTTTCCAGGAAGCAGATGATGCGGGGTTAAGACATAGTGCTTCAGTTTATGTTGGTGATCCATCTAGAGATAATTATAATTACTATATCTCTTGTAAGTTTATGTGTCAAAATGTTGAAATTCCCCAATATGTTGAACCTTTCAATAGCCAAATAACTATTACTCGTGAGCCAAAACCAGATTTGGAAGGTCCTGAAATAATTAAACAAAATCCAAGTCCGTTCCAAATATTGGAATCTAGAGATAGTGTTACTATGTGGGTTGAAGGAGATGAAGCAATGAGTTGTAAATATGGGAAAGCAGAGTTAAGTGGAGATCTTGATGAGAGTGCGGCTATATTTGCTGATGCTGCCGCCGGGATGGGAACTGATGGAGAAATTAATGATTACTTAGATGATAATACTCCTTTTGGAGCTTTGATTAATGGTGGAACAGATATGGATTGTTCGCAGGGAAACGTTTGTGAGGTCCAGATAGATGTTGAATCTGGCGAGGAATATCTTTATAATATAGTGTGTGAAGATTTGCAAGGTAACCCGGCAAGGAATAAGTTAATTTATTTCAAGGTTTCAGATGTTTTTGATGTTGAAGTTATAAGTCCAATAGATGGCTCTACTTCTTCTAGCCATATTGAAGAAATAAAAGCGGCTTCCTCTAGAGACACAGAGTGTAAATATAGTTTTGGAGAAAAATTGAATTATGGGGAAATGTCTTCGTTTATAACTACAGGAGGAAAAGCACATATTACTCAGTTACCAGAACCTTTGAGAAGTAAATCTGATACCTATAAGTTGTTTGTGAGTTGCCTTGATTTTGAAGGTATGAATTTGGCTACTGGAACTTCTGACTTTAGAATAGAACCGGATTTGATAGATCCTCGATTAATTAGAATAGCTTCTGTTGGAGGAAAACTCAAAATTGAATTGGATGAAGATTCTAGTTGTACTTATTCTGAAAATGGATTTGGAGATGAGCAGATACCTATGATTTCATTTGGTGGTACTGGCGGATTTGCTAGAGAATTTTCATTACAAATAAGTGGGGCAAATAGATATTATATTAGTTGTAAGGATAACGATGAAAATTTGGGCACTTACGTAATCTATCCATAAAATGATGAAAAAAGGACAATTATTTGGTCAGCCGCTTGTTTATATTTTTATTGCTATAGTTTCTGTTCTAGTTTTGGTTTTTGGAATTAATTTAGCTAAAAATTTAGGAGATGTAGGCAGCACGGTTATTACTAAAGTTTTTTATGAGGATGTGGGGGGAAAATTAAATTCTGTTTATTCTGATAGTCTTGGAAGTGTTATAAGTTTGGAGAGTATTAAGGTTCCCTCTAGCTTGAGGGAAGTTTGTTTTATAGATAGGTCTTATGAAATTGATTCAAGTGTGGTGCAAGATAGTAATTTGAAAAAAATAATTGAAGAGTCTTTTAATTCTGAAGATGATAAGAATTTTTTTATTATGGCAGATGAAATAGATATAAAAAAGTTGAATAGAATAGAGTTGGATGAATCTATAATTTGCGATGATTTAAGTGATGGAAAAGTTAATATTAAATTTATTAATAATGGTTTAGTTGTTAAGGCACAACATATATAAATCAATAATTTAATTTTAGAATATGAAAAGAGGACAGGCTCAGCAGTTTAATTGGATATTTATTATGATTGTTGGTATAATTATTTTATTGTTTTTTTTGGGATTTTTAGTTAAATATTTAGATTTACAAGAGAGCAAAGAAAATGCAGAGATTGCAAGAGGATTTAGTAATTCTATTTTGAGTATGAAAGGAACTGAACAGTATAAAAATTCTTCTTTTGATTTTCCTTTTGGAGTTATTTATGATTGTGAAAATATAATTGTTAATGAAGAGATGAGATTTAAGATGCCATATACTATTTCTATGGATGAATTTAATTCAGATGAATTGGTTTATTGGGTTAAGGAGTATAGGAAAGGATTTTTAGTAGATAGGGTTGTTTTTATTAGTGATAAAAAAACTAAATACTATTTTGATGAATCTTTTGTTGATGGAATTCCCCCTAAAGTTAAAAATCTTCTTTTGACTAGTAGTTTGCAAGAGGCAGATGTTATTGTCAGCTCAAGCTTAACTGGAGAAGGGAAGAAAAATGTTTTAGTTCAGTCTGGAAATATAGATATAAATGGAACTTCTTTTAGTTATGATGGAAGTGATTTTTTTGTTTATGCTGCTGCTTTTTCAAGCCCCGAAGTTTTCGAGTGCACTCAAAGGAAATTAAGCGAAAGATTTAATGAGTTAAAAGAAATTTATAGATTAAGGATACAACAAATATCTATGTACCAGAATGTTTTTTGTAATTATAATTCTATTTCTAATGCTATTGCTTCTGGAGATGTTAATGGGATGGTCAGCTTGAATAATGAGTTAGCTAACTTAGATTGCGAGGTGGTATTTTGAAGAGAGGGCAATTACAAATGCAGGAAAGTATCTTTGTAGTTTTCATATTTTTTATTATTTTAATGATTGGGATGATTGTTTTTTATCAGCTTGAAGTTAGGAGTATAAGTAATATTAAATCTGAGAGTGAGGAGAATGCTTTTTATCATATGATTTCATACATTCCTTCAATGCCAGAGTTGCAGTGTTCAAGATTAGGAATACAAGAGGAATGTATTGATTTAACTAAAGCGTATGCCTTTGAAAATTTGCAGAGTGCTTATTATCGGGAAGTTTTTGGCGGTAAAAAAATTATTTTGAATATTGATGGAGAAGAAATTTTACTTTATGATTGGAATCCTGAAAATTTTAATGGAGTTAGGAAGATCAATAGCCCTGTGAGTGTTTTTGATTCTAGGGAAAATAAATATTTAATTGGCGTTTTAGAGGTGAATATGTATGAGGAATAGGAAGGTTTATATATGTAATTTATTACATAATTAAGTAAAATGTTACACAATAAATACTTTGAGATATTAGAAAAATTCTTAGGAGACTATAATAGAGAAATATATGGCAGGGAATTAATTGGGAATGTTAATCTAAGTCAGAAATCTATTGCACTAGTTTTAAATGAGCTTAGGAATAAGGGGATACTAAGATCAAAGAAGAGGGGAAATATGAAGTATTTTGGGCTGAATTTAGATAATTCTGAGATGAAAGATATAATTGTCTCTACTGAGATTACGAAAAAATTAGATTTTTTGAAAAAATATAGAAAATTAGCTAATCTTTTTAAGAGAGATAATAGAGTTGTTGGAATTTTTGGTAGTTATGCTAAAGGTATTCAGAAGAGGGATTCTGATGTTGATATTTTTATTGTGGGAAACAAGATAAAGAATGATTATGATTTAGTTGGGGAAAAATTTAATTTTGATATTAGTATAAAATATTTTTCTGAGAGCGAGTTTAGGAAATTGATTAAAGAAAAGAACAATTTGATTAAAGAGGTAGTTCTAAATCATATTTTGTTATTTGGCGTGGAAAAATTTGTCAATGTTTTATGGGGGGATTATTATGGTTTCGATTAAATGGTGTTTGAGTCAAAAGGATGGTTTAAGGATAATTGAACCTAATGAGAATGTATCTAAATCTTACATTTGTATGGCTGAGGAATCTATTTCTGTTTTGAAAAATATAGGAGAAAGTAGAATTTGGTCTGCTACAACTGCCTATTATGTGTTTTATTATTCTCTTTATGCCCTAATGTTAAGGATAGGAGTTAAATGTGGAATTCATTCTTGCTCTATAGGATTTATGAAAAAACATTTGAGTGAGCTTTATTCTAAAATAGACATAGAAATGTTTGAAAAATCTTTTTCTGCTAGAATTGATTTACAGTATTATTCTAATAGGCCTGTTGATGATGGAGTTATCAATGAAACCAAGAAATATTGTGTTGATTTTTTTGTTAAAACTAAAGATATTTTAAGTAAGATTGGTGAGGAAGAAATAAATGAGATAAGGAGGGGGCTGAATGAGAACTAGAGGACAAATTGAGATGATGGGCCTTGTTGTGATTGTTGTTTTGTTAGTTATGATTGCTCTGTTTTCTTTGTTTTTTATTTCTAGAGGGACTAGTGTTGAGGAAGATAATGTTTATTATTCTTTGAGGGCCTATAATTTTGCAAATTCTTTGATTAAATCATCTGTTGGAAATACAAATATGGAGGCTTTAATTTTAAATTGTTGTGAAGGGAGTGGAAGTTGTGAGACTTTATTGGATTTTGCGGAGAGTAAATTTTCAATTTTTTCTGATGAAGAATCAAAATTTGAGTTGTCTTGTGGAGCCTATTCTAGTGTGCCGGTTCAAGAGGTTGGAAATTGTGAAAATGGGGTTGCCTCTGAGTATTTAGAGCTATATTCTGGAGATAGGATTAGGGTGTTTTTATGTGGAAAATAGGTTAATTTTGGAAAATGGCTTAAATTTTGGTCTCTCGACGCTGAGTTATATTCTAAAACAGATAAATGTTTATAAATAGAGAAAATGCTGTTTTATTAAAGAAATAGAAGACTACAGCGTATTAGATTATAGCAATGACTTAGTTGTTGACAAACGACCCTGAAATAAGGGGAACATAATAATTCGGAGGTGTAAAGAATTATGAAAAAATTTATTAGAAAAGTAGCAGCTATCGGTGCTGGTTCCGCAATGATAATTGGAACATTAGGCGGTGCTATGGCTGCTGGAGAAACTCTAGCTGATCTTCCTGCACCATTTGTAGCTAACAATGCTTATGCAGATGTTGCAATGGTTGTTGGTGCGGATGCAGGTACAAATGATGACGCAGCTAGAACAACAGTAAAAGGTTATTTTGATGACTTTGCAACAGGTAGTGATGCGGGAGCAATTTTGTCTTCTTCAAAAACAGAGAAGATATTTATTGGAGAGAACCTATCTCAAGAGTTTTCTGCAAGATTGCATGATGGACACATTTCTACCTTCTGGGACGATGGTATTGACTTCAGAGGCGGAAATTATGAAACTCACGAAGAATTGATTGTTTCAGCTGCTGGAGATGGTGTTTATGTGGCGTCTTCTGGATTAACTGGAGAAGAAGAGCTTTCGGATGCAATAAAATTGTATACCAATGGAGCTAATGTTTCATGGGGATACAGATATGTGTTTGATGAGAACTTTAGTCAGTCTGATGCAATTAATACATCTAAGGAAGTAAAGATAAACTTCTTAGGAAAAGAGATTAGGATCTCTGATGCAACTGCTTCAACTAATAGTGTTACTCTAACTACTGGAGCACAATCTTCGCAAGGACAAGATACGACAACAACAGTTAACGGACATACAATCCATATTGGGACTATCTTTAATACAAAGGCTGAAATTTGGGTTGATGATGAAGACCATCAGTTTATGTCCGAAGATGATGTAGAGACATTTAATATTGGTAGTGATCAAGTTGAAATTAAATTAGATAGTATTGGATACACAGAAGATGTGGCATCTAGGACTGTTTTGGTAACTACTGGTGAGAACATAGAAACCTCGGTTAAGCATAATGATGCTGTTCAAACTGAACTTGATGAGGCAGATGTAGATGACGATGCAGACGATGCAACTTGGAACTGGGATGTTAATGTATCTAGAGATGACCACTTTGATAATGGTGATTGGGTCGGAGTATATTGGAACCAGAAGGTAAATAAATGGAACGATGAACCTGCTCCTCTCGGCGCTGGAGAATATTGGTCTACTCCTTGGGGATTTGTTACAATGGATATGACAGTTCCTGAGATGGATTATAAAGAGTATTCGTTTACTATGGAAGTTAACTACGATATTAATAGTACTCACGAACAAGATGTATTATTGATTACTGCAGTAGGAATGGCTTCATCTAATGAAGGACTAGACTACGAAGGCACGGATACAAGTAAAGTTGCTGTTAATGACAGTGGTGCTATTTGGTATGAAGATACTGACGGCGATTTCCAAGCAGGTGCAGGTACTGCGTTAGCTATGGGAGTTACACAAGGTGGGGCAGACACATTGTCTGTTGAAGCAAGTAGTGATACCAATAAATGGGTAGCATTTGATCAAAATGACTATGAAGCTATGAATGGTTCTGAAGCTGTGACTTTTATGTTCATAGAGGATGTAGAGTCTGGTGATGAAAACCTATATACTGGGGCTAATTGGTCAGCTAATGTTAGTATTGCTAACAGTAGATTCGGTGCTACAGTAGATGCAGATGATGTAGGAGACTTATCTTATTTCATTCCAGCTACAGCGCATGGTGCATCAGCTACAAGACAGGTTCAGACTTGGGACAATGGAGTTGCTCGTTCTATCTATGGTACAATGGCTACTGGTTCTGGTGGTATGAATGATGGAGATATCGAATCCAGTTTGGATAGCGATGATGTCCGTATGTGGTTCCCAGAAGACGAAGTTTACGCTGAAGTTACCTTTAACGTAAGGTCTAGTGGTGCTACTATAGAAGCTCCTCTAACAACAGAATCTGGTGCAGGTTCATATGACAACTTAATCCTTGTAGGTGGTCCTTGTGTAAACACTTTAACAGCTGATTACATGGGTCTAACATATCCTGCATGTGAAGGTGCATCTACTATAACTGAGAACAAAGGTATTGTTCAGTTATTTGAAGATGGTGGAAAAACTGCATTAGTAGTTGCTGGATGGGAAAAGGCAGATACACAGAGAGCTGCAAGTGCATTAGCAGCAGGTGGATTGACTGGAACATCACATATTGTAGAGTAAACCTCTACCTTTTTTCTTTTTTTTCTTTTTTTACAAAAGCTTTTTATTCTAGCTGTTTTATTGATTTAATAAAATGAAGAAGCAAGATAAAAATAAAATTTATATAGGAATCTTTATTGTATTTTTGATGATCTCAAGCACACTAGGATTGATTTATGGTTCGGACACTAAAGAGAGCTATAATGGATATAGTTTTACTCTGACTGATGGGGGGTGGGTTGTTTTTGTTAATAACCAATATTGGGATTTTAATTACCTCCCTGATGAATTGGAGTTTGATTCCGATATTGGGATTTTGAATGACAAAGTTTATGTTGTTATCGATAGTGATTCTTATTTTAGAGAGATTAGTAGAAAATTTGCTTTATTGGGGGTCCTTAGCGAGAGAATTTCTTTAGATGAAGTTGATTGTTCTTTGTTGGAAAATACTTTAATATTTAACTATGGAACCGAATATGATAAAATTTATAAAGAAGATGGTTGTGTCTATCTTGAAGGTTATACTACGCGATTAATTGATAAATTGTTTTATCATGTTTTAGGAGTTGATAGAAGTGGATAAGAAACGAGAAAAAATAATGGTTTTAGTTTTGGTAGTTGCTATAGTTTCGTTATCTCTTGCCGTTGGGTATTCTTTTTATTCTAATAATACTAAGTTTTACAATTATACTGGATTTCGGGGAGAGGTTTTTTCATTTGCCAAATCCCCTCAGGGAGATCATTATTTAAATTGGACTACAAAGAGCCAAATAACTGGGAATGTTTTTCAGTTATATGATTTTGTTACACCGTTCCCTTATGGTCCTGAAGATTTGGAGGATATCCCTATAGAGTTTTCTTTAACTCGTGTAAGAATAAAAAATTCTCCTTCCCTCTATTTAACTAGAGATGTTTATTTGGATAAGGAATATCATCCAGAATTTAATTCTAAGATTAATAAGAAGGGTGGAATGGTTATTGCTTTATTAGGATTTCAGAGGGTTGCTGAAAAATATGGAATTTCCCCTATGTTTGCTTCTATAGAAGATAATGAAAGAACTAAAGAGTTGAATTTGCCAGTGATAAATTGTGGAAGTGCAAATGAGTTTAGGAGAGTAATTTGGTTTAAGGAAGGAAATGAGACTAAGATATATAGAGATTCTGAAAATGAAAATTATCATTGCTTTATTGCACAGTTCAAAAAAGGAGAAGACCCTGCAAGAGTAGGTACTGCCCTAGCATATCATTTAATTGGTGTTTTTGAATAAACCAGCAGTTTTTTAAATAATTCTTATTCTTTTTTATTCTATGTGCCGGGATCGCATAATCTGGTATTGCACTGGCCTTGAAAGCCAGGCCCTAACGGGCATCTGGGTTCAAATCCCAGTCCCGGCGTTTTGTTCTTGAATAATTTTTTATTAGAAAGCTATTTAAATGAGTTATACTTTAATTTTGTATAATTAAAAGGGGTGTATATTTTAATGAAAAAATTGGGGTTATTGTTTATTGTATTCTTTGCTGTAGTTTTGTCTTATTTTGTTTTTGCGGCGATGTCTTCTTTTAATTTAGATAATTTGGATAATCAGACTAATAGTACAACAGGAAATATTACTTTTCAGTGTAATGCGACTGCGAATGCTAGTTAGTTTATAACTAATCTAACATTCTTTTTATGGAATGAGAGTACAGGTTATACCTCTGTGAATGTTAGTTCTAATACTTCTAATGGAACTAATGGAAGTACAATAATTGCTAATTTTACTGAAAATTTGACTGAGTCAGATGGAGGATATAATTATACTTGGGGATGTATGGTAACATTGAATAATAGTGGTGGTACTGATACATTGTGGACAACAAATAATAATACCTTTAAAGTTGACTTGTTTGCTCCGACTGTGAATGCACTTGCCCCTGCAAATAAATCTATAGATACTGATGGATCTGTGACTTTCACATACAATGTATCTGATAATGCAAGTGAGGTTGATTGTTCTGTTATTTTGGACAGTGTTAACGCTATAACTTATACTACTGTAACTAAGGATACGAATCAGACAATGACTCTAAATAATATGCATTTATTTGCTTCAGATACCTTACAGTGGTATGTGAGCTGTGTTGATGAGGCTGGAAGACGGACGAATAGTAGTCCTATTCTTACGATTGATACATATGCTTCGGCTGTATCTGGAAGTGGCTCTAGTGGATACAATGGGCAAAGTTATTCAGAGGGAGAAATTGGAAGTGATGGTGTAACTAAGTCTTCTTTGAGAGCGAAAGATACTATCTCTTTCTCTTTGAATGATGAATCTCATGAAATTAAGATTCGGAGTATAAGTTCTAGTACTGTGAATATTGATGTCTCTTCTAGTGATGTAATCTCTAGGATGTTGAGTCTTGGGCAGGTTGAAAACTTTGATGTTGACTCTGATGGAGAATCTGATTTGAGTGTTATTTTGAATAGTATTGATGGGGGCAAAGCAGAAATTACTTTCAGGGAATATGTTAAGCAAGTAGCAACTGAACTTTGTGCCGAGAGTTGGTCATGTACTGAGTGGACTACCTGCTCAGATGGAGAAAGGACAAGGGATTGCACGGATGCGAATAGTTGTGGAACTGCAGTAGATATGCCTGAAGAATTTGAGGGTTGTGATTCCACTGCCGTAACTGGAGAGGCGGTTAAGAAGGCTCCTGCTGGAGGAAATACTCTTTGGTGGATAGTTGGAATAGCCATAGTGGCAATTGTTGCTTTCTTAATGGTAAACTCTAAAAAGAAGTAAAAATATTTTTTCTTTTTATTTTATTATTATTGAATCTTTAATGAATGATTTTGCGTTTTTTAATTTTACTTTAGAATTAGAATAAATTGTCATTAAAATTTGTCCTTTTTTTACTCTGTTTTTTAACTTTGCATTTAGATATATTCCTGCTTCTTTGTCATCTGGAGATCCGGCTAATCTCGCTATTTTTGCTATTTTTTTATTGTTTATTTCTACTATTTTTCCCTTTTTATTTGCCCTTACATTATATTTTAGTCTCCCTAATTTTAAATCTGAAGGTTTAACTTTTGGATTCCCGCACTGAGCTTTAATAATCTCCATAAATTGATGATATGCCTGCCCTGAGTCTAAAATGTTCTTTGCAGAAGCCTTTGTTTTTGTCATTTTGAAAATTAGGTTTGCCATATAAATGCTTTTTCTTTCTAAATCTTTTGGAGCCAGAGGGTTTTTTCTTAATATATATAGAATGTCTCTTGCTTCTAAATTTGGTCCTATTCCGTTTCCTATTGGCTGAGACCCGTTTGTGATGATTACTTTTGTTTTTATTTTTAGCTGATTTCCAAGTTTTTGGAAATGTTTTTTTAAATCTTTGGCATGACTTTTTGTTTTTATTTTTGCGGTTTTTCCGAGTGGTATGTCGATTAGTAAGTGAGTGGAGTTTACTGCAGCTTTTTTAGATAGAATTGAAGATAACATTAATCCTTCAGGATCTAATCTTAGTGGGTGTCTTACCTTTATTAATTTTTCATCTGAAGATGCTAAGTCTACTGCTCCTCCCCAAGTTATACAGCCATTAGTTTTTTTTACAATGTTTACTAGTTTATCTATTGGAAAATTTACTTTTGCTATGGACTCCATTGTGTCTGCTGTTCCTGCTGGAGAAGTTATTGCTCTGGAACTTGTTTTTATCATTGTTATCCCTGCTGCGGTTATTATTGGAACGAGAAGCATTGTTGTTCTATTATTTGGAATTCCCCCAATGGAATGTTTATCTGCAATTATCTTTTTATTTATTTCTATCTTTTCTCCATACTTTATCATTGCTTCCGTTAAATGCTTTGTTTCTATCCCATTTAATTTATTTAGGTAGCATGCTGAAACAAAATAAGTAAGCTCTACTTCGGTTAGTTCATTTTTTGTTAGGTCATTTACTATTGTGTAAATCTCTTTTTTTGTTAGTTTTTTATTATCAAGTTTTTTCTTTATATATTCTACAGAAATCGGAACTGGCGTGGGAGATACCTTCAGTTTTGTTTGCTTTTTTATCCTTAACCCCCTTATTAATTCTTTGAATAATCCAATTTGACCTTTTTTTATTTCTTCGGATTCAGAAATATCTATGACTGCAATAATCTCTTTTTTACCGTGCTTTATTTTTATCCTGTCTAATGCTCTAAGGTCTAGATTCTTTGCATCTTCTTTGTTTAGAATGGCGACTAGTGGGCCCCCAGTGGCTATCTTTATATCTTTAGATTTTAGTGTTATCATTTTCTTCCATATACAGTTTGTAGACTAAAACGAATAGAGATAGTATTAAGGGGCCGATTATTAATCCGATGATTCCAAATAATAGGATTCCTCCAAAGATTCCGATAAGGGAAACTATTGGATGGATTTTTGCTGTTTTCCCTATTAGTTGAGCCCTTAAGATATTATCCATATAGAAACTTAGCACTGCTGCGAAATAGACTACTATGAATATTGCTTCACCAACATTCCCATTTATGAATAGGTATATTGCTGCGGGAACCCATACTATTGCTGGGCCTAGGAGAGGGATATAAGCAAAAATTGCGATTATTAATGACCAAAGGAGAGGGTTTGGGATTCCAACTATATAGAAACCTATTAGGGCGGCTATGAACTCTGCTATTCCTAATGCTAAGAATCCTAAGAAAATCCCATTAATTAAATCTTGAGTTCCTTTGAATAGCCTTGCTTTTTGATGTGCTGCGAGAGGAATACTGCCTTTTATTGCTTTTAGTAATTTTTTTCCATCCCTTAGCAAAAAGAACATTATGAAAAAAGTCATAAATACATGGATAAATCCGGTGGCTAGGAATCTTATTATATTAGTACTAGATTGGATAAATATGCCGGATGCTTCTTTTATTGTTTCTTGTAGGTACCTATCAAATTCTATATTTAATCCTGTTAGCTCTTTTAACCTTTCGGAAGGAGTGTGAAAATCAATTTCTCCTATCGAATTATGTATTGTTATTGCTTCGTGAAGGAGGGTATTTGCGAAGAAGAATGTAGGAATTATTATTAATAAAACTATGAAAAGTGTTACTAAAAATGCTGAAAGGGTTTGTTTCTTTATTTTGTTTTTTAATTTATTGTATAATGGGTATGCAACTATTGTTAGGACAATTCCTGCCAATATATCCCCTAGAAATGGGGATGCAATTTTATATGATGCATAGATGAAAGCTATAAATGCTATTAGGAACAATAGCTTTCCGTAATCTTTAAATCTAATAGCTGCCATGATTTCAATTTAGTTTGTAAACTTATAAAACTTTTGTATAGTTTAAATTGGTTTTGAGAAATGCCATTTATTTAATGCCTGTTTTAGTTCTTCATTTTTTTTAGAATGTTGATTTAGTGGAATTTTTTTTATTGTTGCTTCTATAGCTTGTCTTGTTGCTTTTGATCCTGCATGTGTTCCATCTGGATGTCCATGAATTCCTCCTCCTAATTGTAAAACTATATCTTTCCCCAGCATTTTTGTAATCTGAGGGATTAATCCAGGGTGTAAACCTCCCGAAGAAACTGGGATTGTGTCCTTTAATCCATACCATGATTGATTCAAAATATTTTTTTCTGATTTTAGTGGTTTTTCTGTTTGCTCTGTTATTTCATCTTCTATTTGTAAAACTTCGTCTTTTGTTCCTACTAATTTTCCTATGACTGTTCCAATATGGATGTTGTCTACCCCTATCAATCTTGAGAGTTTTGCTATTGTTAACATTGACATGCCATGTTTTGGATTTCTGTCAAAAGAAGCATGGAAGGCACGATGTGCGTGTATGGCCATTTTTAATTTTTGAGTCTCTTCTCTTAAGGTTTGTAAACCTGCCCATCCAACAGTTAGAATATCACACATTACGTATTTGAATCCATATTTTTTTACTAATCTAGTCCTTCTTAACATTTCGTTTGTTTCTGCGGATACGTTGATGAAATAATCTTTTTTTTCTCCCGTTAATTTTTCGGCTTTGTCTCTCGCCTTTGCACATGCTTTTAATCTAGATTCAAATTTGTTGAAATTTTGGTTTGTCAGATTTTCATCATCTTTTAGGAAATCTATCCCTCCAGTCCATGCATCATATCCTACTTTTGTGTGTTCTTTTGTTGTTAGTCCTACCTTGGGTTTTGGGACAGTCGCAGTCATTGGACGGTTTTTTATTTTCATATATTTTCTTACTCCTTTGATTCCAAATTGTGGCCCCCTGAATGATCTTACGTATTTTTTAGGAAAAGAAATATCTTCCAATCTTAAGTTATTTACAGCTTTCATTCCAAATATATTTCCGGCTACAGAACTCAATAATTGAGGAATACTTCCCAACTCAAATAATTCTAGAGGATATGCTATTTTTACATAAGGTCCATTTATTTCAAAAGCTCTTGCTCTTATTTTTCTAATGTGGGGTTTCAGGGTTGATAAAGTAGTCCATGTCCCATTACTAGACTCTGCTGCTACTCTACCTATTGCTTCTTTTTTAGAAATTCCTTTAGCAGCTTCAAACCTGAATAGGCAGACTATATCGCTCTTTTTAGGTTTGTATTTTAAATCTACAAAATCTAGATATTGACTCATTTATTTACCTCTTTTATTAAGCTTGGAAGTTCTTTTATATCTTTAATTTTATAGTTGGCTTTATTTAAAGTTTTCCAAGTTGATTTTGGTCCAGTGAGGATTATAATTGATCTTATTTTTGCTGCCTTTGCTGTTTTTATGTCTTGGATAGTATCTCCTACCATAAAGGTTACTTTTTTATTTAATTTTTTTTCTGCCTTGTAAATTTCATCGGGAAAAGGCTTTGGACGTTTTACTTCGTCATTTCCTATGATTACCTTGAATAGTTTTTTATCTATTTTTGTTTTATCTAATACTTTGATTATGATTCTATGGGGATTATTGCTTAATAGGCAGAGGGAGTAGTTTTTTGATAGTTTCTTTAGTGTTTTTTTAGTATTCTTGAAAGGTTTAATCATATTTTCTGTTTCTGACCTTATTTTTTCAAAGTCTTTTTTTATTTCTTCTATTTCTTGTTTTTTTAAGTTTGGAAATAGTTTTTTGAGTACTACTCTAAATGGTAATCCCCAAAGATTTAAAATATCTTTCTTTGTAACTTTTAATTTATGGTTTCTCATAGATTTGAGCATACCGTTTAATACCCATTTTTCTGTATCTATTAATGTACCGTCCAAATCAAAGCAGATTATCATTTTATCCAGGAGTAGGTTTTTTTTATTTTCTTTACTAATTTTTTTGGTTTTTGTATTCCTAACCCAGAAACTATGGAGGTTATGTATTCTGGTTGAATTAATTCGAAAGCAGGGTTTCTGATTTTTAGATATTTGTTTTTTTTATTCCACACCTCTTTTGAATCTCTTTCCTCTATTTTTAGTTGTTTTGTTGAATATTTCCACGCACTTGTTAGAATGTATACTGGAATTTTTTTGTTTCTGGCTAATTTGGCTACCATTTCTGACCCTATCTTGTTTGCCACTTCTGCTTTTGGAGTTATCATGTCTGCACCCAATAGTACAATATCTGATTTCTCTAAAGCTTCTTCTACTCCGGAATCTACGAAGTGGGTATTTTTTATCTTTGCTCTTATTAGCTCTTGAGATGTCAATCTTCCTTGGTATCTTGGCCTTGTTTCTGTGTTGAATACCTGGAAATTTTTCTTCTGTTCTTTTGCTTTTTTTATTGTTTTTAGGACTGTTGATGAATGGCAGTGTGTGAAAATTGTTTGACCCGATTTTATTAGGGAAGTCCCTTGTTCTATCGCTCTTTTTTCTGAGTCTACTAGGTAGTTCATTGCAGTAACTGTATCTGTTAACTTTGCGAAGGTTATTGCGTTTCTTAGAGTTGGTTCTGTTGGCCTCGCGGATAGAATTTTCCTTATTGCTTTTTGAGAAGAATCTAGTTTTAATGCCTGTAGGCCGGCTTTTGCTATATTATTTGCTCCCTGTATCTTTAGAGATTTTATGTCTTTGATTATATTGTTAAAGTTGGCCATATTTTAAATTTGTTTTGACTATTTAAAAACTTTTTCTTAAATTGAATAAAAGTCATACAGAAAACTATATAAATGTAGTATTGGAAATTTTAGTATGGCACTGGAATCTTTAATAAGGCCGAGCAAAGCTGCCGAGCACCCAAGCAAAATGTTTTTTGTAGGCTTTTTGTATGCTAGTATTGCATTGTTTTTGGCGACCTGGATTTTTAGGAGCCATGCTAGTTTAATTATGGTTTTTTTGACGGTTATTGCGTCTCTCCCCTTTATGTATAAAACTATGCAGAGAGAGGAAAAGATAGATCTTGAATTAAAGGATGAAAAGATAATTCTTAAGAGACATGCTAGCGTTATTAAATATTTGCTAGCTTTGTTTATTGGCTATGTGTTGGCTTATTCTTTGTGGTTTGTTGTTTTGCCAGGAACTATGGTTCAGAGTTTGTTTTCAAGTCAAATAAATACAATAAGTGCAATTAATAATCAGATTTCTGGAGCTGCAATATCTTCTGGGAGTATATTTCTTCAAATATTTTTTAATAATTTTAAGGTGTTATTGTTCGCTTTGTTTTTTTCATTCTTTTATGGTGCTGGGGCTATTTTTATACTAACTTGGAATGCCTCTGTAATTGGAACTGCAATTGGATTATTTGTAAAGGATAAATTGGCAGAGTTAGCTTTAGTTGCTGGGTCTGTGAATATCTTTCATTATTTTCAATTTTTCTCTTTAGGTTTGTTGAGATATGCAATTCATGGAATTCCAGAGATTGCTGCTTACTTTATTGGAGGGTTGGCTGGAGGAATTATTTCTGTTGCTATGGTTAATAGAGATTTAGAGAGTAAAAAGTTCCTCACTATTTTGAAGGATGCTTTAGATTTGAGTATTATAGCTCTTTTGATTTTAGTGGTTGCCGCGTTTTTAGAGGTGTATATTACTCCTTTGATTTTTTAATAGAATTTGACTTTCGTAAGATATTTAAATAGAGTAATGTTTGCTTTTTTTGTGGTGAAAGAGTTTTGTTTGAAAGGGGAATTGAAGATTTTTAGGAGGTGTGTTGTTTGGATAGACTTCAAGAGCTAGAATCTAAAAGTATATATGTTTTAAGAGAGGCATATAAAAAACTTGGAAAAGTTGGAATCTTATGGAGTATGGGGAAGGATTCTACTGTGTTGTTGTGGCTCGCTAAAAAGGCATTTTATGGGCATGTTCCTTTTCCTGCAATACATATTGATACTACCTTTAAGTTTCCTGAGATGTATGCCTTTAGAGAGAAACTAACTAAAGATTGGAATCTTAATTTGATGGTCGGAATTAATAGGAAAGCTATTGAGGAAGGAATAAATTATGAGAATAATACTGCTTTAGAAGTTTGTGATCATTTGAAAACTGTTGCTCTGAAAAATTTTGTTGAGGAACATAAATTTGATGGATTAATTTTAGCTATTCGAGCTGATGAAGAGGGATCTAGGAGCAAAGAACGTTTTTTTAGTAAACGAAATTCTGATTTTGAGTGGGACTACGTGGATCAAGCCCCAGAGCTATGGGACCAATTTAATTCTGAGTTTAGAAAAGGAGAGCATATGAGGGTTCATCCAATATTGCATTGGACTGAATATGATGTTTGGGAATATATCAAACGAGAAAAAATTCCAACTATTGATTTATATTTTGCTAAAAATGGGAAGCGATATAGGAGCTTGGGCTGTATGCCTATTACTTTTCCAATAAATTCTGATGCGGATACTGTCGAAAAAGTCGTTGAAGAACTGAAAACTATTAAAACTGCTGAGCGAGAAGGAAGGGGCCAGGATAGAGAAGATGCTTATGCCTTACAAAAGCTAAGAGCAAAGGGGTACATGTAAATGGGAGATAAGAATATACGCTCTATTATTAAAGCACTTTCTTGGAGGCTTGTTGCATCTTTAATTACTATTATACTTGTTTTTTTTATAACTAAGGAAATTGCCCTTTCAATAGGGGTGGGAGTATTGGACGTATCTTACAAGCTTGTTTTTTATTATTTGCATGAAAGAACTTGGAATTTAATTAAGTGGGGTAAGGATGGAAGATAGTCTTAAGTTTGTTATTGTTGGTCATGTTGACCATGGAAAAAGCACATTAATTGGGAGGTTGCTCTATGATACTAATTCTCTCAAGGAGGGAGTTATTGAGAAAGTTAAGAAGATTTCTCAGGATATTGGAAAGGATTTTGAATATGCATATTTATTAGATGCTTTAGAGGAAGAGCAAGAACAAGGAGTTACGATTGACACTACTAAGATAGAATTTTCTACTGCCGAGAGAAATTATACAATTATTGATGCTCCTGGACATAAGGAATTTTTGAAAAATATGGTTAGTGGTGCATCTAATGCAGAGGCTGCTATTTTAATTGTTGATGTTGCAGAAGGTGTTAAAGAGCAGACTAAAAAACACGCTTACATTTTGCATTTATTGGGAATAAAGCAGGTTTATGTTGTTTTAAACAAAATAGATTTAGTGAGTTACTCTGAGGAGAAATATGAAGAAGTAAGAAAAAATATCAAGAATTATCTGGCTAGGCTAGGGATATTTCCTAAAGGTTATATTCCAATTTCCGCTAGTCTTGGGGATAATGTGGCTGAAAAATCTACTAACCTGTCTTGGTATGGTGGGAAAACGGTTTTGGAGTCCATTGATGGATTTGAAAAAGAAAAAAGCTTAGAGGATTTACCTTTAAGATTTCCTACTCAGGACATCTATAAGTTTGATCATAGGAGGATAATTTCTGGGAGAATAGAATCTGGTACTCTGAGAAAAGGAGATGAGATATTATTTTTACCATCGAATCAAAAAACTAGGGTTATGTCTATTGAGGAATGGCCTGAAAATAAAAAGAAAGAGTATTCTAAATCTGGTGAATACTCAGGGATGACTATTAGTGATGAATATTTTGTTAAGAGGGGAGAGGTAGTTACTCATATTAAAAATAAACCCACTGTTGGGGATTTATTTACCTGTAGCTTATTTTGGATGGGAAAGAATAATTTAGTTAAAAATAAAAAATATATTTTAAAATTGAACTCTCAAGAAGTAGAGTGTGAGCTTCATGAGGTAATTAAGATTATTGATTCTGATAGTTTGGAAGAAATCTCTGGAAGAGATTATCTTGAGAGACATGATGTGGGGAATGTTGTTATTAAGACCAAAAATCCGGTAGTTTACGACCCCTTTAAGGATATACCAACTAGTGGAAGATTTGTTTTAGTTGATAATTTGCAAGTATCGGGGGGAGGGATAATTGAAGAGGGAGTTAGTGAAATAAAAGAGAGAGCCATAGTTCAGACTTCTAAAGATATCTCTGTTGCTCCTAAGATGAGCTTTGTTAATTTAAAGGAGAGACACGAAAGACAAGGTCACTCTGGAAAAGTTATATGGCTTACTGGATTTCCAGGGTGTGGAAAAGAGATTATTGCTAAAACTTTGGAAATGGAGTTGTTTAAGAAGGGAAAAAATGTTTATTATCTAGATGCAAGTAATTTGAGGTTAACACTTAGTTCTGACTTGGATTTTTCTAGAGAATCTAAAAGAGAGCATATCCGGAGAATGGCAGAGGTTGCCAATATTTTATATAACTCTGGGAACATTGTAGTTGTATCTGCCATAAGCCCTTATTCTGAAGATAGGGCATATGCTAGAGATATTATTGGAGGGGACAATTTTATAGAGGTTTTCGTGGATATGCCATTAGAAATTTGTAAACAGATTAATCCTAGGGGGATTTATACTAAAGCTGAAAGTGGAGAGAGAGTGGGAGTTCCTGGGGCGGATATAGGGTATGAAAAATCAGATTATTTGATTTATTCGTTAGGTTTAAAAGATAGAGATTTTGATATTAATAGTAAGGTTAATGAGATAATTAATTTATTAGAAAAAAATGGTTCCTGAAAATATCTCTTGGCATGAAAGAAAAGTTTTTAGAAAAGAAAAGTCTAAATTAGTTAATAATCCTAATAAAGTTATTTGGTTAACTGGTTTGTCTGGGTCTGGAAAAAGCAGTCTTGCTATGAGACTAGAAAAGAGATTACACGATAAAGGAATCTTGAGTTATGTTTTGGATGGAGATAATATTAGACATGGTCTAAATAGGAATTTGGGGTTTTCTAAAGAAGATAGAGAGGAAAATATAAGAAGGGTGGCAGAGGTAACTAAATTATTTCACGATTCCGGGATTGTAGTCATAGCTTCTTTTATTAGTCCATTTAAAAAAGAGAGGGATTTTGCTAGAGGCTTAATTGGGGAGGATTTTTTTGAGGTTTTTGTAAATTGCCCCTTAGAAGAGTGTGAGAAAAGGGACACTAAAGGGCTGTATAAAAAAGCAAGACTTGGAGAGATAAAAGAATTTACAGGAATTGACCAAGAATATGAGGTTCCAGAAAATCCGGAGATAACTATTAATACCAAAGGAAAAAGTGTTGAAGAAGGCGTGGAGGATATAATTAATTATTTAGGATTGTCTGATTGAGTGTGTTTGTTTCATAAAGTTTTTAAGTCTTATGTAATAGTTTCTTTTTATGTCTAGAGAGAAAAAATTGCTTTTTGATGCGGGGTTGCTTTTTATTGTGGGGATCTTTGCATCAATATTAGGGTATGTAATTAGAATGGTGCTTTCTAGGCAGCTAAGTCTTTATGATTTCGGTCTATTTTATGCTGTTTTTGCTTTTGTTGGATTTTTTGTAGTTTTTAGAGATCTTGGATTGAGTGTTTCTTTGATGAAATTTATCCCAGAATTTTTGGTTAGAAAAGAAAATGATAAGGTTAAATCTTCTATAAAGTTCGTTGTTTTTTTTAATTTAGTGATTAGTTTAGTTTTTGTTTTAATCTTTATTTTATTATCTAGCTATTTGGCTGAAAATTATTTTAAGAATAGTTTGGCTAAGCCATTGCTCATAATACTCTCTATTTATTTTATTTTTTATTCTATTTATAGAGTTTTAATGAATATATTTGTTGGATTTCAGAGGAGTGAATTTTATTCTTTAGATTTATTTTTTATTAACCTTTTTGTGCTGGGAGGGATTTTCATTTTCTCTAAACTTGGAGTTTTTTCTCCTGCAATCTCTTACTTAGCTGCTGCGTTTTTTGGGGTTATTTTTGGAGGAATTGTTTTTTTGAAATTGTTTAATTATTTTAAATACAAAGAAGATTATTCTGGTAAACTCCGATTTAGGTTGTTTAGTTATGGATTGCCCCTATTGCTAGCTGCTCTTGGGTATATTGTTATTGGACAAATAGATGTTTTAATGTTAACTGGATTTAGGAGTTTGTCAGAAGTAGGGATTTATAGTGTAGTTTTGCCAACCGCAATGTTATTAATTACTTTGGGTAGTTCTATGGCGGAGGCCATTCTCCCGTATATTTCTGAACACTGGGCTAGTAAAAATTACACCCAGTTAAAAAAAGTTATTAATGAAATATATCAGAAAGCCTTTGTTATTATAGTTCCTGCAGGGTTGGTATTGTTTATATTTTCTGATCTTATCTTGGGAACCTTGTTTGGAAGTGAGTTCATTTCTGGTTCTGTTGCTTTGAAAATTCTTTCTTTAGGAGCCATTTTTTTCTCTGTGGCCACTATTAATGGAAATATAATTTCTGCTTTAGGAAAACCTCGAATGGTCACTGGAATAGTCCTGCTTGCTACCTTACTTAATGTCTTAGTTAATTTGATTTTGATTCCGGTTTATGGAATAACTGGAGCTGCGATTGCTACAACTCTATCTTACTTACTTATCTTAATATTATCCTCTTACTATATTAGAAAATTTATTTCGGTTAAAATTCCACTTTTTAAATGGTTGAAGACTTTTATTGCTGGGTTTTTGTTTATTTATGTCGTTAGTTTTTTAGGAAATGTTTTAGAGTTTAATCTTTGGTTGGAAGCCTTTACTTCTCTTGTTCTTGGACTTGTAGTTTATTTAGTACTGATCTCTGTTTTAAAGGTTATGAAGCTTAGAGAGATAGTATCTTCTTTTAGAGGATTGATTAAAAGGTAATTATAGAGTTTTTTTTATTTGTTCCCTAGTTAAAGGAAGCATGTCACTTGAACTGTACTTCTTTTTAGAGGTTTTTTTACTTTTTGGATAAATTTTTTCAATTTTTTCAAATTGAGGAATATTTATTTTTTGTAGGACTATAAAATAATCTTTGGTTTCTAAGGTATTATCTGATTCTTCGGTTGTTAGGAGGTCTTCGTGCATTTTTTCTCCTGCTCTTAGTCCTATTTTTTTTATTATAACTTTTTTTGGGTCTATTCCATTTTTTGTTGCTTCTTTTTCAATAATCATTTCTATAAAATCTTTTAATTTAAATACTGGCATTTTTAAAATAAAGATTTCTCCACCTTTAGTTATTTCTGCTGCACTCATTACTAGTTTTACTGCTTCAGGAATGGACATAATGAATCGTGTCATTTCTGGTTCTGTTATTGTTACTGGTTTTCTATTTTTTATCTGATTTTTTATTAATTCAATTATTGATCCTCTGCTATTTAGAACATTCCCAAATCTTACTGAGGTAAATAATGTCCTCCTATCTCCTCTAAAATAATTTGCTGCAGAAGTTAGTCTCTCAGCGAGTAGCTTTGTAGCTCCCATAGTATTTACCGTATGAGTTACTTTGTCAGTACTTATATTGATCATTCTTTCAATGTTATTATTTAGTGCAGTATCGATTACATTTTGAGTCCCTTGCACATTTGTTTTAACTGCTTCGAATGGATTATATTCACAGGCTGGAACGTGTTTCAGTGCTGCGGCGTGAAATACTATATCTACTTTTCTCATAGCTAAATTTAATCTTTCTTTGTCCCTTATATCTCCTAATAGAAAGCTTAATTCTTCGTGAGCCATTAATTCTCTTTGCATATCTACTAGTTCGGTTTCTCTGTTATCAAATACTCTTATTTGTTTTGGCTTATGTTTTAGAAGTTCTTTTACTAAAATAGATCCTATTGAACCTACTCCTCCCGTCACTAGGATTACTTTATTTTTGAATATACTTTCTTTAGCCATTATTTTTTATCGAAAAACTCCTTTATTTTTCCGGTTGTGTAATTTATCTCCTGTTTTTTTATGTGGGGGAACATAGGCAGTGTTAATACTCTTTCATACATTTTTTCTGTGATTGGGAGGACTCCCTCTCTATATTTATACCTTTCCCTATAGTATTTACTTAGGTGGATTGGCGAGAAAAATACTTTTGTCATTATACCATTCTTTTGTAGGAAATTTTGGAGTGAATCTCTTGTTTCTTTGTCGTTTAGTTTTAGGGTGTATAACTGATAGACATTTTTAAAACCTTCAATCTTTTCTGGAGTTTTTAATTCTTTTATTTTTGAGAGTTGATTGTTGTATTGCTCTGCACATTTTATTCTCATGTTGATTATTTTATCTATTTTATTTAACTGCGAGATTCCTAGCGCTGCACTGATTGTTGGAAGGCGGAAGTTATGTCCGATTTGTATATATCCTGGTTCTTTTTCGGAATCAAAATAATTGTTGTCCTCTCTTCCATGGGACCGGATTAGCCTCATGGTCTTTAGAACTTTTTTATCATCTGTAATTGCTAGGCCTCCTTCGCCGGTAGTGATTATTTTACTTTGACACAGACTAAACATTGCTCCGTGCCCAAAGGTTCCCACTTTTTTTTGATTTATTGTGGCTCCAAATGCCTCTGCTGCGTCTTCAATCAATAGAATGTCGTTTTCCTCTGCTATTCTCCTTATTTTTTCTGTATCTTTTGCTGGTTGGCCCCCGTAGTGAACTAGTATTATTGCTTTTGTCTTCTCTGTGATTCTGTTTTCAACATCTTTGGCATCTAAACCAAGAGTTTTTTCTTCAATATCTGCAAATACCGGGATACCTCTTGCCATAGGTATTGCGTTTGCTGTTGCTATGAAGGTGAATGAAGGGGTTATTACTTCTTTGTTTTTTATATTATATGCAGATAGAAGCACGTGTAATGCAGAAGTTCCGGAATTGAAACTTAGACTATTTCTATTTTCTAGATAATTACTTACTTTTTCTTCAAATTCTTTGATCTCTGGACCTTCTGCCCACTGCATACCTCTCTTTAGAATGGCAGATATAGAATTTATGTCTTCTTTATCAGAATACATTTTAAATAAAGGTACTTTCCAATTTTGCTTTTCACCCTCTTTTGTAGTTGAAAGTGAGATCTTTTCTTCTTTTTTGCCAGTATTTATGGATACCACCTAGAATCATTATCCTCTTATAAAAGGGGAATTTTATTGACGTTATAAAGGTTGCGAAAGAATATTTCTATGTCCTATAAAAAGGGAAAAAATCTTGGTTTATCTCGGGTTCACTCTGAGATTTCCTTAATTGGCATAGTTTTTCATATAATTCTTCACTATGGGTTAAATTTGCTGTGTGAAATCGAGTTCTTCCTTTTGAGAAGCCTGCTTTGAAGTGGAATAGTTTGTCTTTTTGGTCGTTGCTTAAGCCTCCACCCAGGTGGAAGGTTTGGAAGCCTTGCTCTTTGCCCCATTTTGCCACTTCCCATAGTAATAATTGGTTTGGGGCTAGATGTAGATAGTCTTTATCTGAACCAGAGAAGTGATAGTGTAGAAATCCATATTTATGCATGAATAAAGATACGGCTATTATTTTTCCTTTATAATTTGCAGTGAACAGGGAAATGTTATCTTTTAGGTTGTCTACTGTGTTTTTGTAATATTTGTAAGGAAAAAGGTATTTTTTTGTAGCATTTGCTCTACTCATGGTTTCTAGATATAGTTTTGAAAATATTTCTAAATCTTCTCTATTTGTTGAGCGTTTTATTTCTACCCCTTCTTTTTTCGCTTTTTTTATTAGATTTCTTGTTTTTTTGTTCATTTCCTTTAAGAGAGTTTCTTCATCTTTTGTTAGATCAAAATTAACAGTTTCGTTTCTTGCGTCGACCTTTATTAGATTTTCAAATGGTTCGTGGTTTTTTAGTATTGGATGAAATCTTATGAATTCTGTTGCTATATTATTCTCTTGACAGAATTTTTTGTAGCTTTTTAAGAATTCTTCTTTTAGTTCTGGATTTTGGTTCTTTGCAATTGGTCCAGTGTAACCGTAAGGAGAGATTATGTCAAATGCTTTGATGTCTTTATTTTTTAGAAATTGGAGAGTAGTTAGGTCTCTTTTTATTGTTGGAATTATTATAAATTCCTCTTCGTTTCCGTAAAAGAACAAAATTGGAGTTCCGCAAAAATCATTGTCTATCTCTTCTCCATAAGTTTCTTCATATATTTTTGCGTATTCTGGAGTGTAATAAATATCTGGAGTATCTGATTTTTCTACTATCCTTGTCCACTCTTCTGAATCTTTTGTTGTTAGAACCTTTGCTTGATATTCTTTTTTCACTTTAATTTTTTGGAGATTCATAAAGTATATAAATGTTATAGATTCTTCTGAAATATTCGAAATGAATGAAAATATAGAATATTGGAATAGTGTACAAAGAGAGATTTTTGCGTGTCCGAATCTCTGTTTATTTAGATTTATGGGTGATGTGGGAATTAATATTAAAGGTAAAAATGTGTTGGAGCTAGGATTTGGTATGGGTTCTGATTTGATTGAAATGCAGAAGAGAGGGGCCAATGCTTATGGGATTGATATAGATAAAAGGAAAGTGGGCGATGTTAATAAATTAAAAGGCGATAATGAATTTCCAATTGTTTTTTGTGGGGATATTGTATCAGATATTAAAGAATTTAATATTTCATTTGATTTTGTATCTAGTCAGGATACATTATATTATCTTGAAGAGGAGGAACTTTTGCAATGTTTAAATAATGTAAAAGAATCTTTGGCTGAGGGTGGAAAGTTATTATTTCAGATAATTACTGGAGACTATAGAATTGTTGATGGAGAGGAAGTTTTTGATTCAAAGGCAATAATAAAGAATCCAGGAAATAAAATTTTATTTAGAGATGAGAATTTTTATGTTTCATGTTTGGAGAAGAGTGGATTTAAGGTTATTGCTAAGAAAATTGTAAAAGAAACTTTTTCTTCTAATTGTGATGTTGTGAGACATAATTTATATCTTTGCTGTTCTAAGTTAGATTAAATTTATTTAGTATATTTATTACTCGCTTCATATCTTTTAAATTATATCTTTGGTCTATTGGAATTGTTAAAATTTGATTTGAAATTTCCAAAGAATCTTTAAACTTATTTTTATCTAGTTTTTCTGGAAGAATCCAGTGAACCGGGGGATATATTTTACTCTCTACTAGTTTGGATTTAACTTCATCCCTTTTCTTTGAGATTATTGGAAACCCTAGTGGGCATACTTCTTTTGGGAGATTTGAATATAATGGTTTAATATTTTTTGATTTTAAATTTTTTAATAAAAATATATAGTTTTTTCTTCTTTTTAGGACAATCTCTCTTAAATTTAGTTTGTTTAATATTTTTTTTGAAGTTTTTGACATTTTTGATGGCCAAGGATGGGTATCCAGTTTATCTTCAGCAGATTTGAATCTTTCATAATAATACTCTTTTGGAAAATTTAGGTTTTTCATAATTCCTGCCTTTAATCTCATCGAAGAAAATTTTGTTTTATTTGGATAGGTTTTAACTCTCTTTAGATTCCCCTTTAGAAAGGCGCCATCTGGTAGGGGAAGGAATTTTCTGTAGCTGTTGAAAATTATGTCTCCTTTTGGGGTATTTTTTGTTAGGAATGATTGAACTTGATCTTCTATTAGAATTATTTTGTTTTCATTGCAAACTTCTTTTATTTTATTGATTTCTGGCTGGATGAATCCAAAATAGTTTATTGTTAAAACTGCGGTAGGTTTTTTAGATTTTATTTTTCTTTTCAGATCTGTTAAATCTATATTTAGATTTTTGTTTACTTTGTAAAACTTATATTTTATGTTTAATTTTTTGAAGGGTTCTAATACTGATGGACATAAGTAAGAAGGGAGCAATACATCTGAAGTTGGTTTTAGTGATTTTAGAATGTAGGCCAGGCAATCTCTCCCACTAGTTAGAAGTATTGAATTTTTTGGAAGATTTTTTCTTTTTTTTGAGAATAAACTTAAACTTATTGGGAAATCACTCCCTATTTCTTTTACCATTGTCAGTAAGTCATCTTTTTGTTGATGAGCTCCTCTCCTAGATTTATGTTTTCTAGCACCTCACAAATATTTTTTTCTACATTTTCAGAAGCATATGGATTTTTCATGTTTTCCAATACCTCTTTGAATTCTGAAGATAACGCTTTATTGATTGCTTCTTTTATTTTTTCTTTTTCATGTGGAGCATCGATTATGTTGTCTGCCCTTTCACGTCCTCCTTCCCGAATACCTATGTTTATTGCTGGTATTTTAAAGAAAGGAGCTTCGACTAGTGCCGCACTTGAATTTCCTATCATAACTGAAATATTATTTAATAGGCCCATAAAAATTGCAGGTTTTAAATTTTTAAAGATGTGAAAGTTTTCTTTTTGTTCGTATTCTTTTATTATTTCTATCATTTCTTTTGAGCCTTGGTCTCCACTTGGATATAAAATTACTATTTGTTTATTAAATGATTCTGCGGCTTCTAGAGTTTGCCTCATTTGCTCTCCTGATTCACTAACTTGAGAATTTACAGGATGTTGTACTACTAGGAATGTTTCTTTTGAAAGGTTTAAATTTGTTTCTTTTTCTACTTCTTCTTTGGAAGCATAATCTTTGAAAATTGGAGTTCCGACCATGTGTACTCTCCAGGGCTCTTCCCCCATTTTTATTATTCTTTCTGCACTTTCATCAGTTCCTGGCAAATGTATGTGGGCCATTTTTGTTAGAGAGTGTCTTATGATATCATCCATAGATTTTGAAACATCGCCTCCAGATACATGGAATATTGGAATGTTTAAGTGGGTTGCAGCAATTGCTGTAGATAGTTGTTCATACCTATCTGCCTCTATTAGGACTATATCTGGTTTTATTTCATTGAATGTGTTTGTTAGCTCTTCTATTAGGTGACCTGAGAAAATCGCTGCATTTGCTCCAGATTGTGTTATATCTATCTTTGGGTAGATTACTTTTGCTATCTTTAATCCTGATTGTTCTACTACTTCTAGAGAATCATGCTCTTTAGTTAGATGTATCCCAGTTACTATCACACTCAAATCTAGATTTGGATTTTCATCAATCGCTTTTAGAGTTTGAGACATAAGCCCAAATTCTGCCCTAGATCCCGTTACGTAAACTATTTTTTTCATTCTAACATATCAAAATTAATTATATCATTTGGTTTTAGATTTTGTTTTAGTTTCTTACCTAATAATTCCGAATATTTGTTTGCTGGAATTCCTCTGTTGTCTGCCCTTTTCATTACTAAATGCTTTTCTTCCAAGACTGTTCCTTCTGGCAAATCAGTTCTTGCAACTATTGATTTTTGAACAATTGGTTTGTTTTTGGCTTCTCTGTCTGTTGGTTTCTTTTCTGAAGAGCCAGCTATTAAATTAAATAAGGATTCTCCCATGTAGTTCTTAGCATAAACTATTCTTTCTTCTTTTGGGAGTTTTTCTAAAGCTCTGATTTCATCTATCATTTCTTTTAGTTGATCTGGAGATAGAGAAGCTTTGTGATCTGGACCTTCTGCTAGTCTATTGTAAGTAAAATGTTTTTCGATAATTTTTGCACCTAGGGCAGCTGCTACGAGAGGAACATATGTTCCCATTGTATGGTCTGAGTATCCTATTATTGTCCCAAGCTCTTTTTGTATTGTTAGCATTGCGTTTAAATTTACATCTTCGTATTTTGCCGGATAATCTGTTGTGCAGTGTAAAAATGCTACTTGGTTGTTTCCTTGTTCATCAATCATTTTTTTAGCTTCTTTTACTTCTTCAATTGTTCCCATTCCGGTTGAAACAATCATTGGTTTTTGGAATGAAGCTAAGAATTTCATGTAAGATAAATTTGTTAGTTCTCCTGAACCTACTTTTATTGCTGGAACTTGTATGTTGTCTACTAAGAATTTCGCACTTGTTTCTTCGTCTGGAGTGGACATGAAAATTATATCTTTTTCATCACAGTATTTTTTTAGTTCTTCAAATTCATTATAACTTAGTTCTAGCTTTTTTATCATATCAAACTGAGTTTCTTCTTCTCCAGTTTGTTCTTTTTGATATTCTGCTTTTTCAGTATCTGGCAAGCATAGCTCCTCTGTTAGCCAGGTTTGGAATTTTACTACGTCTGCCCCAGCTTCTTTAGCTATGTCTACTAGTTGTTTTGCTTTTTCTAGGCTTCCGTCGTGGCAAATGCCGGCTTCTGCTATGATTAAAATTGGTTGGTTTTTTCCTACTTTTATGCTAGATATATCTAGTTCCATTATGTTTTAGAGGGATTTTAACGAACTTATAAGGTTTATGAATTACTAAATTCTATTGGCTTTTCCCACCAAAAAACCATACAAAATAATGCATTTATTGCCCACATGAATAAGATTAACAGAGAAAGAGCAATTGCCTGTTCACTTGCTAGACCAAATATTGAAAATAAGAATACAAATGTTGCATCTCTTGTTCCTATTCCAGATACTGTTATGGGCAGTAGGTTGGCTATGCTTGCTATTGAAACTAGAATTATTACTTGCCAGAAAGAGAGTGAAATGTTTAGTGCTATTGAAAATAGATAGACTTCAAAATAGAAAAATACCATTGAAAGGGCGGTTATTGATAATAATTCTATATATGAGATAAATTTTAATTTTTTTAATTCATCCCACATCTCTTTGGCAGTTATTTTGGTTTTTTCTTTTATCTTATTTGGGATAAAGAAATTTGAAGCAAACCTGAAAACTTTGTGCCGATTATAAATTATTAATGCCATTAATATTACTCCTATAATTAAGATGATTGAAACAGCCATGAGGTAATCTTTGAAATAAGTGAATAAAAGAAACATACTTGCAGTTCCAATTATTAAAAAGAATAATACGTCGAACAATCTATCCGTTAGGATGCTGAACGCTGCGGCACCTAGAGAAACTTTCTTTTTTCTTAGATAAAAAATTCTTGCTAGTTCTCCAACTTTCCAAGGAGTAATTATTCCAAGACCATATGTGCCTATGTAGGGATGTATAATTTTTGTAAACTTAATCTTTATTCTTTGATACTGTAAAACTTTGTGCCACCGATATATTTTGAAGAATAAGTGAGGGATGAATAGGGTTAAAGCTAAAAGGAAATACCTTATATTTAATTGACGTAGTATTTGTGTTGTTTTTTCAATATCTAATTTTAATAAAATTATTAAGAAGATTAATATTCCTAGAGCTCTAAGAAACATCTTATTTTTTAGTGGATTCATTTTTTTGTTTTAAAGTAAATTACTGATGAATACTTTTTTGAGTTTGTATTTTGTAACTTTTTCTCTAAATTTTTTAATAGGTTTGCCATTGGTTTTGGAGAGCACATATAGAATGCATAGGGAAAGATGAAAAATCGTTTTACCTTTGCTATTTTTAGATCGCTTGAGTTTATTGTCTCTTTCATTTTTTTAGTACTCATTAAATTTGTATATACAAAGCTATTTGCTATTGGGGCATAAGGAGTTCTTAGACTTTTTTTATTTAATAAATCAAATATAAAGGTTCCATCTTTCTTTAATACCCTTTGAACCTCTTTCATTATTTTCTCTGGGTTTTTAAAATGCCATAACACTCTTAATGAAATACATGAATCAAATGTATTATCTTCAAAAGGAAGGTTGAATGCATCTCCCTTTATTAATGAAATTTTTAGGTCTCCTTCTTTTGCTTTTTTTTCTATTGTTCCTAGCATTTCATCTGACTGATCAAAACTAGTTACATCATAACCCTCTTCTGCCAACAGGAGAGAGATTCGTCCGGTTCCAGCACCAAGGTCTAAAATTTTTCTTGGTTTCTCTTCTTTTAAAAGAGATAAAATTATTTCTTTTTCACTTTGATCTACAAATTGTCCTCCAGTTGAGGAAAACCTTTTCTTTTCATATTTACTTACTACTTTTTCGTCCTGATAGTGTTTTTCAACTGTTTCCATTTTGTCTTTTGTATAGTTCAATGTGTTTTTGAGTAATATTCTTTAGTAAAAAGCTCTCTTTAAAAAGTTTTTTTTGATTTTTTGATATATTATTTAATAACTCCTTATTTTGAAATGTTTCTACTACTTTTTTTGCTATCTGCTTGGGTTTTTTAGGATTAATAAGTATGCCTGTTTCCCTATCTTTTATTATTTCTGGAATTGAACCTATATTGCTGGCCAGAACTGGAATTCCTACTGACATAGCTTCTAGTAATACATTGTGGTAGTGGCTAGTTCCTATGCTGGAGCGATATGGTATTATTAAAAAATCGTTTTTTGAAAGCTCGGGATATACATCTATTTTCTTCTTAAGTATTATATTATTTCTTAAGTTATAATTTCTTACTAATTCGAATACTCTATTTTTTGATCCATATCCACTATATGCAAGAGTTAATTTTGCTTCTGGATATCTTTTTACTATATGGCTCATAGAATGGATTAAAGGCTCTATCCCTTTGAATGATGTGAAGTGACCAATGTAAAGAATATTTGGGGATCTATTTTCAAATACCTCTTTTTTTATTGTTGAATCTTCTAATCCGTTTGGAATTTTACTTATTTTATTTTCTGGAAAGAAATTTAGTAACTGGTTTTTTTGGAAATTTGAAGAGATTATTATCTTATTATATTTCTTCTTTATTTCTCTTGCTAGGAAAGGAACTATGAAAAACGAGTTCATTATGAAATGATACAAATAGTCTTTTGGTTTTATAATGATGAAATGGGCTATTTTACTTAACTCTTTCGAACTTAGATATGGTTGCCAGATAGTTATCAGGAGGGGAGTTTTAGATTTCTTTATTAGTTTGCTTAGCAAATATGCTTCGAGTAAGAAACCAACATGAAAGTGAATTATATCATAGTTATTCTTTTCTTTATCTATTAAATTTCCTAGCTTTTTTATGTTTTTTAAAACTGTGAATTTAGATTCGTAAGAATGGTTGTTTGAATATTTTACTAGTTTTGTATTTTTTGGAACTTTTATTTCGATTGGAGAGTAGACTGTAACTTCATTATCTTTAGCTAATTCTTCGGATAATTTGAAGAAGTTTTTACTTATTGCTTCAGTCAAATCACTCTTTATCCTTGTGATACATAGACAAATTTTCATCAATTTTGGTTCTTAGAGACTAGTTTAAATAACTTTTCGTTGTATTTTTTTAGTTCTAATGAAGAACCCCCATACCATTCATTTTCTTGCTCTCCTACTAATAAAACATCAAAATTTTCTTGGATTGCTGTTAAAACCTTGCCTTCTGGATCTATTCCGAATCCTTCTTCTGTTGAGTATACTGAGATCTCCTTGGCATTATAATCTTTTAGCTCTTGAATAAATTGTTGTATTTCTTGATCATTTCCGGATCTAGGATGAGTTATTTTTGTTCTATTTCCATAGTATTGAATGAAGAAACCTAGATCGTTAGACATTATCACTGCGTTTTCTTCTGTGTTTTCTTTCACGAAATTGGCAAATTCTTTTGTTCCGGAATAATCATGTCTGTAGCTTATTATTGGATATACTACTGCAAACATGCTTACTAAAAGAATTATTAAAACTAGATAAGCAAACGCTTTGCTTTTTTTGTGGATCATCCTAAGTCCAAATGCTGCAAGTATTGCTAGTGGGATGAATGCCGGAATTAAGAACCTTGCGTGTACTCTCGCCAAGTTCCCTATTGAAAATAAGTATAGGGCGAACCAAAGAAGGAGTACAAACAGTAGAAATTTCTTCTTTTTTAAGTATAGGTAGACTGATCCTAATATACCCAAGGCAACCCCTACCCATGTGAAAGATGCTTTTATTTTTAGGAAAGATGGGATTGTTTCTTTTGAGATTAATCCAAGGTATCCCCCTCTAGTTTCTATTTGAGGATTTATTGTACTCAGGAAATTGGAAAATCCTTTTTCTAACCACCAGGGTATAAAGAGCACTGTTGGAACAATTGCTACAGAGATGATGAAAGTGAATATATTTTTTAAATTGAATTTTTCTTTGTTTAGACAGAGTGTTTTCTCTTTTATTTTTGGAGAGAAGTAAAGTAGTGCGAAAGGAATTATGTAGAGTGCTGCGAACGGCCTTGTCCCTATTGAAGCTCCGAAAGATAGTCCTGAAAATATTAAGTGTTTTGTTGAGGTTTTTTCTGCTGCTAATAATAAAAGATATCCTCCTAATAGGGCAAAAAATACAGAGATAGAGTGGGTTTTTGGATATGTTGTTACTGCTAAGAATGTAGGAGTGAGTGTAAAGATTAAGGCTGCTGAAGCACTTATGAAATTATTTTTTGTTATTTTTTTTACTATCATATATAGTAAGACTGTTGATAGGGCAGCGGTTAGGAATGTTGCGAAAAAGTATGCTGCCTCTGCACTTGTTGCTCCAGTGATTAAGTGGTTTATTATGAAGAAAATAAATACGAAGATCATAGTCATTGGGGAACCATATGCATAGGAATACATCATTTTTCCGTTCTCTAGAATTTGTTCTACTGTTCTTGCATCTGCGTAACTGTCAAAATGAAATAACCCTCCATTTTTGAAGATTATTCTTATTATTAAAGAGAATAGAAATAATGCGATTATTATGAATTTTGGATCATTCAGTAGCTTTTTGTAATTCATTTTTTATTCCTTTCAGTCTGAACCTTATTTTTATTAGATCTCTTATATATTTTACAGCAGTGTCTATTACATTTACTCTTGAATCCATATCTTCTATCCATAATACTGGAACTTCGTAGATTTTGTGACCTGTTTTTTCGGCGATTGTCATCATTTCTGTATCTAGGAACCATTCGTTATCTTTTAGATGTGGGAGGAGTTTTTGGAATGTTTTTTTGTCCATTGCTTTAAATCCACACTGGGCATCGGAATATTTTGTGTTTAATATCAATTTTATTAGTATGTTGTAAACTCTTGAGGTAAATTCTCTTTTGAAACATCTTTTTGTTTCTGAATCTCTTGTTAGTCTTGTCCCTGTTGCCAAATGGAAGTTTTCGTTGGCTATTGAATTTACTAGATGAGGAAATGCTTTCAAGTCTGTTGAGAGGTCTACATCCATGTAGCTGACTATGTCTGCATCGGATTCTGACCATGATTTTTTTAGGGCCCTTCCTCTTCCTCTTTTTTCTAATCTCATAGCTCTTACGTTTTCATGTTGTTCTGAAAGCCTTTTGGCTATTTCTAATGTTGCGTCTTTTGACCCATTGTCTACTATTGTTATAGTTGAATCATATTCAGGCATATTTTCTTTTAAGAAATTTTTTAAAGTAATTGTTGATTGTTCTAAAACTTTTTCTTCGTTTAAGCAAGGAATTATCACATCTAGTTTTTTCATAGATATAAGTAATTTGAAGTTATTTATAAAATTAATGCAATTAAAAATTAAAAAATTGAGCTTCTCTTAGAGTGATTACTTGTTTTGGCAAGTCAAAGCTCCACTCACTATTCTTATCAAGGTAGTGCCAAGCTAGAACTGTTAAGACTCTATCTAAGGCCTCGTCTTCTAATATTTGGGGAATTGATTTAACTTCTTCATCTGTTAAAGGGTTGATTTTATTGTACGCATCTAAAAATATTTTAGCTCTTTCCCATATATTTGCTCCGCAATCATTTTTTCTTTCAGTTTGCTCCCCATAAGTCCTAGATAATCTATGCATCCCAAAGCTTACATCTCTTATTCTTTGAGATTGGGCCAAGTTATCAAAATCTAATAATGCCACTACTTTCTTGGATCCTTTATTGAAAAGTACATTGTGAGGGTGGAAGTCGTTATGGACTGTCTGAATTGGTAACTGATCTATCCCAGTCGATGATACTCTTTTTGACGCTTCATCAATTTCCTTTAAAATAGATGCAGAGTATGTGTCGAATTCTGTAATTCCTGCTCGCGGCCCGACTTCTTCGGCTATACGATCCAATTTTGATTTGTCATGGCTTATTTGTTCACCATTCATTTCTCTTAGCTCCGATGCGTAAGGTATCTTGACCAGAGTTTTATGAAGTTTAGCAAATTCTGTTGCTGCGGCTGCTAGTTCTTCTCTTGAACCATCGAAAAGTTCACCATTCGTTATAAATGGATATAATCCAAAGATATGCCCTCCATCTCCAACAAAATAGGTAGTTGGACCTTGAGAAGGTATTAAACTGGGGGCGAGAACATCTTGAGATTTAAGATACATCAAACATCTGTTTATTAGTTCCTGCTTTTTTGGTTCAGTTATATGACTTTGTTTTAGTAAGAGATCCATATCTCCTTCTATTCTTATTCGATAATTATTAACTTTTTTTGGACCTTCTAAAATTTGTTCAATACCATTTATTCTTTGCTGCCCCCATCCTCTTTCTAATGTTCTAGATAACCTTTCATATTCTGGGCCAGTGACTGGTCCGTATGAAATACATGTTGTTCCATGATTGAACGGATCGAAATTTGTTGCAGAGATATTTTCCATTTTTTTTAGAACCTTCGAGCCTTTTTAAGTTTTTTTGTTGCAATTAAGTAACATACTTATTTTCTTGCAACGTAGTGAACTACCGAGGTTGTGACATCTATTTCTTCTAAAAGGCAAGTTGTCTCCGCGTAAGTCAGTGCCTCCTCTAGCACTTGCTCCCTTTCTTTCATAGATAGTGTTTTACCTCTCTGATTAGAAGACTTAAAATCACTTTCAAATAAAGACATATGTCCTCCTGTTATGCAATTTTCTCTAACCGTTTTAGGTTCAACCCTCCTTATTTCTTCTTTTTTTGCTATTATAGTAAGACCATTTTCTCCCATTATTTTATCTATCTCATTATCATCTAATTTTTTTGGCATTTTTCTTCCTGTTTCTTTCGTTTTCCCTAGGAGAACATATAATCTTTCTTTGAATGCTCGGCGGAATGGATGTTCTCCCATCTGTTCTAGGTTTTGGCCATTGGACATTAAGACACCTCTACTTGTGGTATTGAACACAAATATACCTCCTTCTTTTAAGCAATGATTTATTGCTCCTATTGCTTTTCCTTCATAGCTGCTTGGATTTCCATGATGGGGATTTTCTCTAAACCAATGAACTACTTGACTTGCTAGGATTAAATCTTGGGAATCTGCATCTAAAAACTCTGGTATTCTTGAAGCATCTGTTTGATAAAAGTTTGTCCTACTTGCACATGATTGATACTTGGCTATGCACTCTCTTAGGTGGCTTTCTAAGTCTCTTGGTGTTTTGTATTTCCTTAAAATTTCTGGATAGGGAGGATGTTTTTTTACTGTTTCGAATATTTCTTCTGGAATTAGTGGAGGCATTCCGAATTTTAGTCTTGCTATATCTATCATTCTATGGGGTTCTACTCCAACCACCCTTGCTCCTTCTAGCATGTCGATTAGTTTGCATGTTGATGCCCCTGTTCCACACCCTATATCTACTACGTTACTGCATGTACCTAGATTGGCTAGGCGAATTGAATCTGCAGCATGCCTACCATACTCATCCCCACAATTTAAATTATCTTGCTCATAAAATAATGCATATTGAAGGCTGTCAAACACACTCGATACCATGGATTTGGAAAAATGGAGAAACTTATAACGGTTTTGTTTCTCAGTTTAAATCGGAATTTATATAAATTTATTGAGATTTGTTATATGATGATTTTTGGAAATTTGAGTGATCTTGCTCGAGGAAAGATGGTTGCCTCATTCGGCTTGAAGAGAGCTTTTGAATATATTAATGAAACTGATTTTTCTAGATTAAGTGATGGAAAACATCTTATTGAGGGGGAGGAGATTTTTGTTAATATTGCTACTTATGATACTCGGCCAAGGGAAGAAAACGAAGCAGAATCTCACAGAAAATATGTGGATGTTCAGTATATAATTTCTGGAGAGGAAGTAATTGGATTCGGAAAGGATAATCCAAGAAATGAGATTTTAAAACCATATAATGTGAAGGGGGATTATACGCTATATGGAGAAATCACGGATGAATCTTTTGTAATTATGAAAGAGGGAGACTGTGCAGTTTTTCTTCCGTCTGATATTCACAGGCCTGGATGCAATTATAACGGTAAAAGCAATGTAAGAAAAGCGGTTGTGAAAATTTTATTACCTAGTATGTAATTATTACCAGAGGGACATTCCCCCATCAAAAATTAGATTGTGCCCAGTAACGTAAGAAGAGGATCCTGACGCAAGGTATGCTACTGCTCCTTTCAACTCTTCTTTATTGGCCATTCTTCCCAATGGAACTTTTTTATTGTATCTTTCTTTGAAAATTTCTGACTGCCCCGATTCAAAACCTCCTGGAGAGATACAGTTTACCCTTATTTTTTTATTAGCTAAAGTTGTTGCGAGGTATTTAGTCATTCCAATTATTGCTGCTTTTGTGGTTGTATATATTAAAGGAGAGTTCATCTTTCTTCCATTAATTTCCATTCCTTCATAGATATCTTGGTTTGGCATTATTACCCCATAAATTGAAGACATGTTTATTATTGAAGAATTTTCTCTCATGTATTTTATTGCTTGTTGACAACATAGAAAGTTTCCTGTTACATTTACTGCCATAATTTTTTCCCAAACTTCTTTTGAAAATGTTTCTAGAGGTTCTAAATCTTCATCACATGTATATTGAGCGTTATTTATTAGAATGTCAATTCTCCCAAGGTTTTCGAAAACTTTTTCAAAGGTTTCCTTTATGGAGTTTTCATCAAGTAAGTCCATTTTTATTCCAACTATTTTTGGATCGTATCTTTGTGACAAATTGTCCACCATTTCTACTAATTCATCTTCTTGTATATCTGTTAAAACTATTTTACATCCTAGTTCTGCTAGTGATTCTGCATGAACCATTCCTAGATTCCCGGTTGCCCCTGTGATTATAGCAACTTTTCCGTTTAGATCCATCATTTCTTTTATAGATTTCATCCTACTTTCCTGAAGACCTTTCCCCCATAACTGCCTAAGAGGTGTTTTTTTATGTCTCCTTGTTTGTAATATTTTTTAATTTTTTTTAGGGAAGAATCATATATTTCAAGTCCTTTTTTTATATCTTCATTCTTGTGAGCGTACGAAGGACCGTGAAATAATCCGGCAAGTAGTCCTCTTTGCATTGCCTCTTGTTGTAAAATTCCTTTTTTATCATTCTCTGTTCCAATTTCACTATCTTTTGTTTGAATGTCTGTCCATACTGGGAATCCTTTCCAATTATAATGTTCTTCTAGTCCGTGTTCTTTTATTAGTTTGTTAGCACCATTTTTTAACATAGATCCTACTTTCCAAATATGTTTGTGGACATTTTTTTCTTTCATTATCTCTATAGTTTTTTTAGTTGCTGCCAATCCAATGGTTTCCCCACCATAGGTGGTTGAGAAGAAGGCCTTTTTGTTAAATTCTTCCATTATTTCTCTTTTTCCTACTAGTGCTGAACATGCGTAACCATTAGACATTGCTTTTCCGAAGCATCCAAGATCTGGTTTTACTCCAAAATATTGTTCTGCTCCGCCTAGAGAGAATCTAAACCCTGTTATGATTTCGTCAAACATTAATACTGCCCCGTTATCATGAGTTATTTTTTTAACTTTATGTAGGAAGTTGTCTTTTGGTTCAGTTAGTTGTACTGGCTCTAGTGTAACACATGCTATTTCATCTGGACGGCTTTCAAATAATTTTTTTAGAGATTCTAGATCATTGTATTTAAATTCATGTGTTAATTTTTTAACTGCTTTTGGTACTCCCCCATCATATTCTGTTAGTCCAACATACCAATCGTGTATTCCATGATAGCCTTGGGATGCTACATGGTCTCTTCCTGTATGAGCTCTTGCAGCCCTTACTCCCATCGCTAGTACATCTGCTCCGTTTCTTGCAAACTTTACCATCTCTGCTGAAGGTATTGTTTTGATTAATAATTCGGCTGTTTCTACTTCTAACGGGTGAGGTTGTTGGAATAAGCTGCCTTCTTTTACTTGTTTTACTATCGCTTTTGTTAGAGGTTTGTAGTTATAACCTAATAATTTCAGATATCCTCCAGGGGCAAGGTCTAGAAATTTGTTTCCATCTACATCCCATACATAACAACCTTTCCCTCTTTTATTATATATTGGTGAAACATTAGAAATATAACTTATTGGTCCATTACTTCTAGTCATACATCCGTTAGGGATTACTTTTGTGGCCCTTTGCCAGTAATTTTGAGATTTTGTTATAATTGGTTTTTTAGCTCTCATCTTGCTCTCCTTCTATAATATCTTTATGCTTATTATATAGGTACTCTGCATATTCCCAATCTTCTTCCTCATCTATTTCTACTGATAGTTTTGGATTTGATAGGATCATTTTTGTTTTTAAGCTTGGTCTTTCCTTGTAAGGATTTAGCATGATTAGAGATTCATCCATTATTGTATCTCTTTTCATGCCATAGATTGCAGCATCCATTAAGTAAATGTTTTTAGTATCTTGTCTCCTAACTGTTGCTTCAAGATCATGAAATATATTTAGAAAGTTGTTTTCATCTGATTTTAATATATCTGAGAAATCAATATTAAATTCTTTTACACTAACTACTGTTTCTACGTTTTCTTCTTGTAATGCCTTTATTGCATCTTGGATTAATTTTTTTGTCCTTAATGGCGCAGTTGGTTCGAGTAGAATTATGTTTTCGTAGTGTTCTCCTTTTTCTTCTAAGAAGGAAATTGCGTGTCTTATAACTGGGAGGGTTGGACTGTTATCTTGTGCTAGTTCTTCTGGTCTTTTGAATGGAACTTCTGCTCCTGCTCTTTTTGATATTTCTGCTATTTCATCTTCTTCTGTTGTGACGATTACTTTATCAATTTCAGGACAAGAAAGAGCTAGTTTTATAGAGTATTCAATTAGTGGTTTGCCTAGAAATGGCTTTATATTTTTTCTGGGAATGCCCTTAGATCCCCCTCTTGCAGGGATAATTGCCAATATCTTTGAATTTTCCATTGTTATTGGGATGATTATTTTGTTTATATATCTTATTATATGGAAGTTATTTTTTCTATAAATTCTTTTGCTCTTTCGGAAGACTTGCCATCTAGTTTGAATAACATATAATTTACAAATTTTTCTCTATTCTTTAATAGGTTTTCTTTTGTTTTTTTGTCAAACAATGCCTGTTTCATTTTTATTGGAATTTCACTTTCTTTGTAAGCTCCAAGTGCGGCTCCTTTTTTTACATAAGGAAATAGATCTTCTTTGTTTGTTACGTTGACTACAAGTAGCGGTTTCTTTAGCATAATGGTTTCTAATCCCGTATTTGAATGCATAACAATTCCTAAATCACATGCGTTTATTAGTTCAAATGTGTTTATTTCTTTGATTATTTTTACTTCTATTCCTATTTTTTTAGCTAGGTTTTCGTAAAATTTCCAGTGTAATGAATGTTCTCTTGGATGTAATTTTATTACAAAATTTATTTTCTCATCCTTTAGAGTTTTTATTGCTTTGAAAACGGATTGTGGAAAATCTCCAGTTTCTATACTTGTTGTGCATTCTGAGAAGAATACTACCAATTTTTTGTCTTTATCTAAGTTTAGAGAATTAAATATCTGTTCTTTGTTGTTTCTTAATAAAATTTTTGAATCATTTATGAAATCATATCTTGGCTGCCCAATTATTTCAATAGTTTCTTTTGGATAGTTTCCTATTTTCGTTAGTATATCTTTTGTGTATTCTCCAAATGCCAAAGTATGGTCTGGAATTGGGCAGGATTCTGGTTTGTTTATGTTGGTTTCATTTTTTTTATGAATATATTCGAAGCAAGTTTCATTTATCATCCCGTGGGTTACTCCTATTGATTTTATTTTATTTTGTCTTGCTGCAGTTATTATAGATCTTCCATACATACTTGTCTCATCTGTAAGGGCTATGCTTTTTGGTTTTGTTTTTGTTAGTAAGTTGTTTGCGGTTTCTATATATTTTATTGCTTCTACAAATCTAGTTGTTATTGCGAATTTTAGTTTATCTTTCAATAGGGGGTATATATTTGTTCCATCGAAATCAAAACTTTTTTTGAATGATTCACTTTTTTCTAGATTTGTCCATTGTTTTTCGAAATGTTTTTTTTGAGTTTTTAGAGAGGCAGCTATTTTAGAAGTGAAAAATTTCTCGAAAGGAAAATGAGTATTTCTTCTATTTATTGTTCCTAGAATTCCTAAGTTTGGCTCGTAGTCTATGTCAATATATTTAGTTGTATTCTGTTTGAGATTATTGGATATATCCCCTAAGAATCTGTCTTTATTATTTTCCCAGTTGAAAGAATAAGTGAAGAATAATATATCTTTTTGATTTACTTTTTGATTTACAAAACTGGAAAATATTTTTCTCGCTAAAAATTTCTTTTCTTTTAGTTTTTCTATTTTGAATGAATTGTCTTGCTTTATTTTGTTTCCTTTTATTATTCCGACTTTTGTTTTCTTGGCTACTATTTTTACTATTTTTACTAATAAAGGGTTGTTTTCAGATAAGACTATTTTTTCTGGATTTTCTTTCTCTACAATATTTTTTATTGCATCTAAATAAAGAGAGATTTCATATAAACTATCTTTATGTATTGCGTGATAGTATAGCCAGAAATCTATAAACCACCATAGTGGAATTTCTTTGTAAGTAAATAATTCTTTGAAGGATTTGTTTTCATATATTTTCTTATCTGACCAATCTTTTAGCCAGTGTAGTGCTTTAATGTGAGAATCTTTTGACATATAATCCTCTATCGATTTGAAAGGGATATTTTTTAATTTTATTTTAGAGTCAAAATCTAAGGTTATTGGAGAATAATTATGTTCTTGAATAAGCTTTCTTACTTTATCCATATCTTCTTCAGAGTCCACTAAGATTATGTTTTTCATTGTAAAAATCAGTACAAAATTCGAAATAAGATAATCTTTATATATATTATGGTTTTTCCTTTTATATGGTAAAAAGCTGTCTTGTTGTTATGTATCATTATGTTAGGAATATGCATGAAACTAAGTATCCTGAGATAAAAGGGTTGTTAGTAGATAAGTTTAGAAACCAACTTGATTATTTAATGAAAAATTATACTATTATTAAAACTGAGGAGTATATAGATTATCTGGAAGGTAGGGGAGATATTCCCGATAATTCTTGTATTTTATCATTTGATGATGGATTGAAGGATCACTATGAAAATGTTTTTCCTATTTTGAAAGAAAAGGGAGTAAGTGGAAGCTTTTTTGTGGCTACCAAACCTTTGGTTGATAATAGTGTTTTACCTGTTCAAAAAGTTCAATTTTTGTTGGCTTCTGCTGGTTCTGAGAAATTGGCTAGTGAGCTTAATAAGATTTTAAAGATTAGATATCCTGAATTATCTGGCCCCCATTTCATTGATGGTGTAGAGCATAGTGGGAGGGAAGCTTGGTATGATGAATGGGATACTACTTTGACCTCTAATCTGAAATATTGCATTGCTAGTTTGCCTTGGAAAGTTAAAGATGAGATAGTTGATGAGATTTTTTCTGAATTTTTTGGTGATGAATCTTCGTTTAGCAAAGAACTTTATCTTAATTGGAGTGAAATTAAGGAGATGTTGGATGCTGGAATGAGCTTTGGAACTCACTCACACTCACATCCTGATTTATCTAAACTTAGTAAAGAAGACCAGTTTAATGAACTTAAATTGTCTAAAGAGATAATGGAAGAGAAGTTAGATAGGGAAATAAATATTTGTTCTTACCCTTATGGAATTCCTTCCGATGAAAGTATTGAAGCTTTGAAAGATTTAGGGTATAAGAGTGCTATGATTTATACTGGAGCTAGTTTAAATGAAGGAGTTGTTGAACCGTTTAAAATAGGTAGGTATGACACGAATGAAGTTCCATTTGAAGAAGATTTAAAATGTCCAATTTGTAATATTGAAAATCCTAGTGATGTTAATTTTTGTAAAAATTGTAGATATCCTTTGGGAGTTAAAAAAGTTGATAAGTTTGATACTAATGATTTGATCATTCACCTTAATTCTTTGATTGATGTAATGAAGAAGAAATCTTATTTTGATGATGGAGTTTTGGATAGATTGTATGATGAAATCTTTTCTTTGTATTGGTTGAGGCCAGAAACTGCAGTGTTTAGTTTTATTGAAGCTAGTTTGATAAATAGATTTAGGAAGAATTATTTGAAATACCCTGTTTTGGATTTGGGTTGTGGGGATGGGATGTTTAGTGCTGTTTCATTTGGTTCTAGATTAAATAAAAAATATGATAATTTTGAAGCTATTGATTTTAGTAAAAGTGACCCTTATGATTCCTATGAAAAGTTGCCTGAAGATTTTTTTCTTGAGATGGGAGATAAAGTTGGATATGGAATAGACATAAAGGAAAATTCTGTTAAAAGAGCGAAAGATCTTGGAATTTATGAGGACGTTAAGGTTGGAGATATTAGAGAATTGCCCTTTGAGGCCAAATCTATGAATTCTGTTTATTCTAATATGTTTGATGATGTAAAAGAAGAAGATCTTGGAAGAGTTATGAAAGAAGCAAATCGCGTTTTGAAGGAAGGGGGACATTTGATATTTACTAGCCCTACTGAAAACTTTAAGGATTTTTTGTATTATTATAACCTGGCTAAGGACTTTAAGGAAAAAGGAGATTTAGAGAAATCTGAATTGTTTATGGAGTACGATCGTGGTAGATCTGAATGGGAGTCTAGGCCTTTGGAATTTTGGAAAAAATTACTTGGCGAAAATTCGTTTGAATTGGTAGAGTGTGTAGAATATGCAGATAAGGATTTCTTGAAGTTTTGGGACACTGGCTTTAGGGCATTTTTTAAGCAAACTTTAGAGATGAAAAATAAATTAAAGGAGAGGAGTTTATTGCTCCCAGTTAAAGAACTTGCAGTAGATTTTTTAAAGTCTTATTTTTCTAAATTAGTTGAGAAGCAAGGAAAATCAAAAGGATCATTTTGCATGATTGTTGCTAAGAAAATTTAAAATGGAAGAAAATAATTTGAATAGAAATTTTAAACCGATTTTTATAGTTGGGATGTTCCGATCTGGAACAACTTTATTTTCTAAAGCTTTGGATGCACATAGTAAGATTACTGTCGTTGATGACCCATTTTTTCAGTTTTTCAAATCTTTTAGAAATGAGGTTTTTAACAACCTGGGATATAGGGATTTCGATAAGAACTATCCGGTTAGTGATAATTTCTTTAGCAATTATTTGGATGCAAACAAACACATTAGGAACTCAAATTTAAAAATACCTTTCAAAAATACTTCTTTGGAGGAAGTGAAAGATAATATAAAACCATTTTGTGAGTATTATTGCCCTGAATTGGTTCCTTTGTTAAAAGATGTTGAAGCCGAGGATTACTCTGAATTTTTTGAAAAATTGTTAAATCTAGGAAAAAGAGTTTATGGCAATCCTGGAGTGGAGTTTGTTGGGTGTAAAAATACATTTAGTGAACAGTTTGTAAGTCCTTTAATTAATACTTATCCAAATATTAAAATAATTCAGATAGTTAGGGATCCTAGGGCAGTTATTGCTTCTCAGAATAAATCTAAAGATGGATGTTATCCTTTGATGTTTGCCTTAAGACAGTGGAGAAAATCTATGGCTTATGCCTTAGAAAATGTAGGTAAGAAAGATAACTTTCTTTTAGTTAGGTATGAAGATTTTGTAGATAATCCTGAAAAAGAGGCAAGAAGAATTTGCAGTTTCTTAGGTGTTGATTATGAAGAGAAAATGGTTGATGTTGGGGCATATCGTGGTAAAAAAGGTGAAGAATGGAAACAGAATTCCTCTTTTGGAAGTTCCCAAGAGATAACTAAGAAATTTTCTGAAAAATGGAGAGAGATTCTTAATGAAAAACAAGTACAGTTTGTGGAGGATTTGTGTGATGTAGAAATGAAGTCTTTTGGTTATGAAAGGGTAACTGAAAATAATGTTTTTGGGAGTATTATGAATCCTCCTGAATTTGATTTAAATGTTCAAGAGTGGATAAGACAGTATGAAGGGGATTTTGAAATTAATGAGAAAGAGATGAATAAGGAATTGATTAGACATTTGTCTTTAAATAGATCCTCTGGACTTGATTCTGATTTATTAGAAAGAATTTTTGTTGTTGAGAATTTTTTAAATAAGATTAAGGATTTTTCTTTAAATATTTAGTTCTCTTATGACTTTTGCCGGGTTTCCTGCAACTAGGGAATTATCTGGAATATCTTTTATTACTGTTGAATTTGCTGCAATTACACAATTGTTCCCTATTTTTACTCCGTGCTTAATGAAAACTCTTATTCCTATCCAGCAATTGTTCCCTATGATTACATCTCCTGCTTCTTTTTTATGCGGAACTATACTAAAATCTTGGTCAGGAATTCTGTTTTGAGTGTAAATAACTAAGTAATGACTTATTGAACAATTTTTCCCTATTTTTATTTTGTGTTCTGGAGATAGGGAAGCTAGAACGCTATGTCTTCCAATGTATGTTTTTTCTCCTAACTCTATTTCTCCATCTCCATAGAGGAGAATATCTGGACCATTGAATACAAATGAAGGGTGGACTGAATATTTTCTTTTGTAATCCGAATATTTCATTTCTTGATAGAATTTATTTAATCCTAAATATATTGTTCCAAATGTTTTATTTAATATCCTGGATTTTAGTACTTTATTTGCTGTTGAAGTCATGAAAATATGAATTGTTGCTTGTTTTAAAAGCTATTGATTATATGGCTCCATATTCTACTAGTGCATCATACATTGCCTTTCCTATAATTTCGTGACTAAATTTATTGGGATGGTCATTATCCCAGAAAATCTTTTCTAGTGGTTCTCTGTCTTCTATGTATACAGTATATAACAATGGGAATAGGTCAATATTGCTTATTTCTTGATTTTGAATTATTTCTAGAAGTTTTATGGTCCTGTGATCTACCCGAGTTAATACTCCCTTTCTCTCTTTTCCTTCATATGTTCCAGTAGCCATAACTCCTTTTTTCTCTGTTGAAGTTAAATCTTTTCTACTTGGAGCTAACATTACTATTAATTTAATGTTGTTTTCTTCTAGCAGATTTTTTATATTGTGTATCCAACGTTCGGTTTCTTCTATTTCTTTTTTGTTTACTTTTTTATCTTCTCCTAGGGAGAATTCTCCTTCAAATGACCAGTTGCCAGTTTCTTCATCAAATTTTCTTATTCTATTATCAAAATCTGTTGCCCCTAGTACCAATAGTACTAAATCTGGGGAATATTTTAGTCCTTCTTTATATTTTAAAAAGAAATATTCTTGACGTGGACCTGAACCTGGAATTCCAAAATTTATTGTTTCTACTTTTTTATTATTTTTTATTGCTTCTTTTTCTATAATCTTTAGGAATGTCTCGTCGTTGTTTACCGAACTTCCGAAAACTATTGAATCTCCTAGTCCTAAGATTCTATATGTCCCTTCTGGTTTTTCGAATGGAATTTCTTTTGTTTCTCTAAGCCCCTGAGAGTTTGTTATTACCCTCATATTAAATTGATCTCCTTCTTTCACTTTTAAGGTTATGTCGTTGTTCGGTTTTAACTCATAAGATACTTGTTGTTCTTGACTAGTTATGTATATTTGCTTAGTATTTTCGTTTAGGTCCTTTGTAGCTTCCCCAGTTATTTTGCCATCTCCTATTGAGAGTAAGAATAAAATTATAATTATTGAAATCAGAATTATCAAAATTGATTTCTTTTTCATATATTTTGGCAACTGTAGAAGTTATTAAAACTATTGATTATCTATGAATATTCTAAACCAAATCTCAATATTTAGAAGGCACCACAATTTATTTATTGACCAAAAATCTGTTTTCTTTAGTAATTTTTTTACATAGGTTTTTTTGTAAATTTTTCTAGATAAGGCTTTTTTGCTTAATAAGATTTGTTTGAAATATTTATCTAATCCATTTTGTAACCAGTGTCCTAGTGGAGTTGGAAATCCTCTTTTTTCTTGTTTGTACAAAATATCTGGTATTGTTCCCTTCATTCCGTTTTTTATTATCCCTTTTAATTCATTATTTTTTAGTTTTTGTTTGATTGGTATTGAGAGTGCGAAGTCTATCATTTCATTGTCACAGAATGGAATTCTTGCTTCTATTGAGTGGGCCATCCCCATCTTGTCTTCTGCTATGAATAATCCTGGGAGATAGGTTTTTAGGTAGAGATATTGTAATTTTTCAATTTCATTTAATTTGTTTCCTTTTAAAATTTTATTTATTGCTTTATTTGGGGAGTAGTTATTTGTCTTTTTTAAGAAAGATTTTGTTAATAACTTCTCCTTTTCTTTTTCTGGGAAAATTACTATTAACCCGTGTTTTATCTCTTCGTAAATTAGAGGTAGTAATAAATAATATGATATGTTTAGTCTTTTCTTGTCTTTTAAAACTTTGAAGAAAACACTTAAAATATTCTTTGGGTCGTTTAGTTGTTTTTTGTATACTTTTGATTGGAATACTGGATAACCAGCGAATAACTCGTCTCCAGAGTGTCCTGTTAGAACTACTTTTACATGTTCTGAAACTAATTTTGATAGATGATATTGAGAGATTATTGGAATTCCTACTCTTGGTTCATCCATATGATATATCGCTTTTTTTATATTTTTTAAGAAATCATTTTTTGTTACTTCAACTTCATAATTATTTGCTTTTATTTGTTTAGCTACTTCCCTTGCACAAGGAGTTTCGTCGAACTCCCCCTTAATGTCAAATTTGCATGTAAATGTATTTAGTTTGTTTTCTGTTTCTTTTGAAGCTAGAGTTGTTACAGATGCAGAATCAAAACCTCCGCTTAAATAGGAACCTACTGGAACGTCAGAGATCATATGCCTCTTTACGCTTTTTTTGAATACTTCTCTGAATTCTTTTAGTAGTTCTTTGTAAGTTCTTTTTTTGTATTTAAACTCTGGAGACCAATATTCTTTTATTTCTAGTTTATTGTTTTTTAGTTTTAAGTAATTTCCTGGTTTTAGGATGCTTATCTCTTGGAAAAATGTTTTTTCATCAAGAATATTTTGGAATGTTAGATATTCAGAAATTGTTTCATAATTTGGAATTCTTTTGATATCTTTGTCTTCTAGAATTGCTTTTATCTCGGATGCGAATGAGAATTTGTTGTCTTTTTTATAGTAGTAAATTGGTTTTATTCCTAGTCTGTCTCTTGCGATGAATATTTCATTCTTTTCTATATCATAGATTGCAAAAGCAAACATTCCATTTAGTTTTTCTAGTATTTTTTCTTTGTATTCTTCATACCCTAATAGAATTACTTCTGTATCTGTTTTAGTTTTGAATTTATGCCCTTTTTTTTGAAGATCTTTTTTTAACTCTTTGTAATTGTATATTTCTCCGTTGTAAATTATTAATTTTGTTTTATCTTTGTTGTAAATTGGGTTTTTTCCTTTTTTGGATAGGTCTATAATGCTTAATCTGTTGTGTCCTAAGGAGAAATTTTTGTTTTGGAAGGTTCCTCTATCATCTGGTCCCCTATGTTTAATTGTATCTAACATAGAGTTTAGTAATTTTTTATCTTTCCAGTTAAAACCGCAGATTCCACACATAATTCTGGTATAAATAGTAGTTTTATAAGAGTTATGAAAAGAGTTTTATTTGTATATTTTCCTTCTATGGTCAAAGCAATTAATAATTATTCTATTTTTCTCTATTCTATAAATTATTCTAAACGGTGCAACTCTAACGCTTCTGTAATTTTTCAATTTATTTCCTAAAGGCTTCCCACTCTCTGGATATTTCTCTAGCTTTTTCAATTGTTTTATTATTTTTAGTCTTAAATTAGAATCCTTAATCTTCTTATAGTCTTTCTTAAATTCATCAGAAAATATGATTAACATTTTAGCCCATTAATAATTTGTCTATTTCTCCATCACTCATTTTAGTATCTGCTTTAACAAATTTTCCTTTACTTATTTGTTCTTCACTTCTTCCAATTTTTTCTATAATTTCCATATCTTCAGATAGTGTTGCCTTGTTTATTTGCTTTAGCAAAATATTGCCTGCCTGATTAAAGACTATAAATTTTGTCTTAGGCTTTATTCCAGCATCTTTTCTAATTTCCGCAGGAATTACAATTTGACCATTCTCTGACATTTTAGTTATTGATACTTCCATTTTTATACCTACAATATATTGTAATATTACGATACATTTTATATATAAATCTTTCGTTTTAATATACTATTCATATGCTTGACTTCCGTCTGGAAATTTTAAATCTTCTCTTCTGCTTATCTCTCTTGCTGGGTTTCCGGCGACTACTGTATATGGTGAAACATCTTTTGTTACTACGCTTCCTGCTGCAACTATTGCATATTTTCCAATTGTGACTGGAAAAAGAGTTGTGTTGCTTCCTATTACTGCACCTTCTTTAATTAGGGTTGGTTCCCAATGTTTATCCGTTCCAGTTCTTTTTTTTGAGGGTGGGAACCTATCATTTATTGTCATAACTCCGTGTCCAATGAAAACATCATCTTCTACTTCTACTAAAGAACATAAAAAAGAGTGGGAAGATATAGTTACGTCATTTCCTACTTTAACATCACGTTGTATTTCTACATAGGATCCAACTTTACAATTTTGTCCTAGTTCACACCCATATAAATTTGCAAAAGGGCCAACTTTTGTTCCTTGACCAATTTTAGAATCATCTACTAATGAACTCTTTGCTATTTCTGCTTCAAGATTGTTCTTCATTATTGAAGGGGAGAGTTATTTCCTTATTAAGTTTTGCGGATAGGTATGCTGCTTGAATTGCCTCTATGGATTCGTGGCCCTGGTGGCTGTTTGTTTTTATTTCTTCTCCTCTTAATAAAACATCTAGAACATTTTGGTATACTTTATCGTGATTTGACATAGAACCTTGGTAGAAACCATAATCATTTGGAGGCGCTGATTTTTCTAAGATTGGTTTTGGAGTGTCTTCTACGTCCCAGTGATCTAATTCATTTAGGTATTTTCCTCCAACTTTGATAGTCCCCTTTGTTCCTAAAACATATAGGTTTCCTTCTAGATTTTGATTATGGGCACAGGTGGTTACTACTATCTTTCCTATCGTGCCACTTTTGAACTTTAGTATAACTATTCCCGCATCTTCTGTTTCAATTTTTGGGTGGTTGAAGTTTTTCATTACACTATAAACGCTTGCTACTGGTCCACCCATCCATAACATTAAATCTAAAAAGTGACTGGCTAGTGTGAAGAAACTTCCTCCATCTAAATCTTTGGTCCCCCTCCAATCAGCATTAGAGTAATATTGGTCGTTTCTATTCCAGTACACATTGGAATTAATCATTATTAAATCTCCTAACTTATTGTGGAATATTGCATCTTTTAGGGCAGCTACTGGGGGGTTGTATTTATTCTGTTTTACTAAGAAGAATTTTTTGTTCGATTTTTGTTCGGCTTCTATTACTTTTTTTGTATCTTTTATATCTAGAGCCATCGGTTTTTCACAGAGAACATTTTTTCCTGCTTCTAATGCTTTTATAGACATCTCTGCGTGTAATCCGGAGGGAACGCTGATCGAAACAACATCTAAATCTTCTTTTAAGAAATCTTCATAGCTTTGGTAAGCTTTGCAGTTTGTTTCTTTAGCAATATTATCTGCTCTTTCTTTTATTATGTCGCAGACTGCAACTAGTTCTGCTTCTGGAAGTTGGTTTATTGCTGCAATATGTTTTGGCGAAATCATTCCGCATCCTACAACTCCGAATTTTATTTTTTCTTTAATTATCCATCACCTGTTGTTATTTGTGGTTTGAATATCCCTACTATTGTCCCTATTCCGTATGAAAGGTGCATTATAAAATAAAATGCTGGGCTTAGTAGTATGTATATTAAGTTTCTTGTTATTATTAGTGTGGATATGAGACAGATTATAGTATATAAAACTATTCCGGATATTAATAGTTTGGTTAGTTGTGTAAATTCTATTAGGGAAATTAAAGTTAATATTACATAGATTGTGAATAGTGCAGGTCCTGCTTGAAAAGGGTGTATGGATTTTGGATATTTGTAAAATCTTAGTACTATTGCTCTTCCGTATCTGAACATTTGTTTTACTAATCTTTTTAGGGAAGCTCTTTTTACTTGGGAAATTTTTATGTTGGGAATGAAGAGAATTTTATAACCTTTTTTTATTAATCTATAGTGTAGCTCGGAATCCTGGTTTACCCAGAATTTTGGATCGAATCCTTTTTGTTCTTTTAGTAATTCTGTTCGGTACATTCCTACTGTTAAGCCAGATACAAAAGTTTTTTTGTTATTGCTTCTATTTTGTTGTAAGTTGTTTGCTCCTGCTAAGACAGATTTGAATAAGGTAGAGGTTATCTTTTGGATAAAGTTTTCTTTTCTTGGGTTTGTTGGATTTGCTCCGACTGCTATTATTTTTTCTGGAAGATTTTCTAGTTCGTTTACGAATTTAGTTATTATATCTTTTTGGCTGAGGAACATGTGGCTTGAGAAGTTTAATGAGTATTTCCCGGTTGCATTGAAAAGGCAGATATTTCTTCCTATTGCAGTGCTTTTTTTTGGATTATTTAGTAGGATTATTTCTCTATTTTTTATTTTTTCATTTTGGAATTGTTTTAGAATATTTATTGTGTTGTCTATTGAGTTTCCATCTGCTACGATTATCTCTATTTTTCCTTTGTAATCTTGGTTCACCATAGAATTAATTGAGTGAGCTATGGATTTCTCTCCGTTTAGGCAAGGGATTAGAATGCTAACTTTTGGATTTTTCATTTTGTTTTTTTATAGATATAGTTCTTATTATTTTTGTTATGTTTCTTTCTAGATATGTTACTTGGGCATATAATCTGAATTGGGTGTAGGCTAACATCACAATTGTTCCGTAAATTATTAGATCTACTCCTCTATCTACTCCTAGAAGGTTTGCTAGCTCTACAATTACTATTGGGAAAATTGTTACGAAAATTGCTGCTACCCAGAATAGAGTCCAAAATATACTTTCTAATTTTCCTAGTGTTCTATTTTTTATGTTTAAGAGAACTCTACTTAGAGCAAACATACTAAAAACCGAAATTATTATTTGTATTACTTCCATATTTTCTTTTGTAGCATTTTTAACACTATTTTTGTTGAATCGAAGCTCCCTTGGCCTTTTCTGCCTTCTTTTAGGTGATGTTCTTCGTATATTATGTTTACAGGGATTTCTTTGTATTTTATATTTCTTTTCTTTATTCTCTCTATTATCTCTGAGGCGTGTTCCATCTTATCTGTGGTTATTATTACTTTCTTTGCTGCTTCTCTTGAAAATGCTCTAAATCCGTTATGGGCATCTGTTAGTTTAACTCCGTAGAATAGCCAGATAACTAGGATTGCTCCTTTTAGTGTTAATTTTCTTATTAATGGGACTTTTTGCTTGCTTAGGAATCTTGAGCCTAGGGATGCTTCTGTTTCGTTGTTTATTATTGGTCTTAAGAGGTTTTGTATTTCTTTTGGATCGTGTTGCCCATCTGCATCGAAGTGAACTAGATATTTTGCGTTGTTTAGTATTGCGTAAGTCATCCCTGTTTGTAGTGCTGCTCCTTGTCCTCTGTTGATTAGGTGTTTTAGGACTGTTGCTCCTTCTTGTTCTGCTATTTTCGATGTGTTGTCTTCCGAGCCATCGTCTGTTACTATAATGTTGTTGTATCCCTCTTGTTTTAGACTCCGGATTGTTTTTTTTATGTTTTTTTCCTCATTCCATGCTGCTATGATTATGCTTGCTTCTTTCATTAATTTTCGTGGAGTTTCGTAATCTTTATATATGTTATGAAGAATCCCTCTACATGGAAGAAAAGGGTGGAGATGTTAAACTTTCTTTTGGTGGTATTAAAAAGAATTGGACTTTGATAGTACTAATTTTAATTTTGTTCATTGGTTTTTATTTTAGGGTCTATCATGTTGATTATCCTGTTGTTGGGTATCATAATTGGAAAGAAACTCACTATCTAACAGAGGCTAGGAATTTTGCTGAAGATGGTTTTTTTGAAAACGGAATTTTTACTCCTTATAGGGATTACTCAGAGAAATCTGATAACTTCTCAGGAACCCATACTGATAGTTTTCCCAGCACTTCAATAATAGTCGGGTTTTTATTTAGTATTTTTGGAAGTAGTTTATTTTTAGCTAGATTAACAAATATATTACTTACGCTAGGGAGTATTGTTTTAGTTTACTCTATCTTTAGCCTTTTATTCAAAAGAAAGAATTTTGCCTTGATTACCGCAGTTATATTTGCCATAAACCCCTTGAGTATATTTTTTGGGAGACAGGTTCAATTAATTAATGCTGCTTTATTTTTTTGTTTGTTAGGAGTTTATTTTTATATAAAATGGCATAAAAATGGAACTGCGAAAAATGCTTTTTGGTTTTCTTTTTTCCTATTGTTAGGAATTTTAACTAAATATAGTTTTATTTTGTTTGCTATTCCAATCCTTTTCACATATCCTTATAGGAGAATAAAAGAAAAGAAATATTTTAAACAGCATGCAACTATGGCTGTTTTAGTCATTCTTTCTTTTTCATGGATTAAGTATATTTCTTCTATTTCCCATAGCATAGCTCAACAAGCTAGTTTTTTGGATATTGGTCCAGCTTTTACTTCGGCTTTCTGGCAAACTATGATTGCGTATATGAAGGATAATTATACAGTGTTGGGAGTCTTTTTATTTTTGTTAGGAATATTCTTTTGGTTTTTCGTTGTCAAGGTAAATAAAAAATCTTTAGGATATAAATTTATGAATGCTTATTTTTTTGGAGCTGTTGTTTGGTTTTTCTTGATGTCTGGAAAGCTAGCAGGCCATAACTATCATCAGTACCCTTTAATCCCTTTATTTGTTTTCTTTACAGCCTTTTTTGTGTACTCTATCTCTAATATTGTGGCTAAAATGGTTGGAGTTAGGAAAGCTAAGTGGTTTTTTGTTTTAATTATCTTAGTTATTTTATTAATCCCATCAATGCAGTCAAAAGATAGAATGTTTGATACTCAGTTTATTGGACTGGATATTGCTGGAGATTATGTTAGAGAGCATTCTTCTCCGGATGAAAAAATGATTCATTCTGGCCACCAGGATTATGGATTTATTTGGCATGCTGATAGAGAGGCAGTTTATGATGGGGTGCCTTCTACTGAAGATATAATTGAAGCTGAAGAAGAACTTAATGTAAGATGGATTTTCCTTTACCAGTGGGGATTGAATGTTATGAACGAACCTCAGTGGGAATATATTTCTCAACATTATTCTTTAAAGCAGATGGCTGTTACTCAGAGTGGTGGAACTGCTACTCCTTTTTACTTTTTACTTGAAAAGGGAGGGAGTTTTGATCTTGAAGCATTAACCGCAACTCCACCTAAGACAAGAACTTATGAGTATTCTGCTGGAACTAGAGAGCTTCTTTATTTTGAGATTTAGATAGGCTTATTCCAATTAGGAAGAGAATTAGAGTGAAGATTAGTATGAATATATGGTAACTGAAGCTGATTGCGATTGCTTTTTCTTTTGCTATCCCATAAACAATGAATGGGAAGATATATCCTATTTCTGTTGTACCTATATTTAATGGTCCTTGAATTGGGATTAGGGTGGCTAGGATAGAGAGAGTTCCTCCTATAACTATTATTGAAAATGGAGCATCTAGGCCTAATCCTCTAATAATAGAAAAGGCAGTTAGAAACATTAAGAGAGATATTATTGGAGTTGAAATTGTTAAGAAGATTATATCTTTTTTACTTCTTTTTGATAAATTAGATAGAGCTAAAAGGAAAAAATTTAGGATTTTGTTTTTTCTGGAAGTTTTGTTGGAAAATTTGCTTAGAAAGAATACTATGAAAAAGATTAAAATTAAAATTGCCAAACTTATTAGTGAATATGATAGAAGGTTGCTGAAGTATTGATATGAGAAGAGAACTGCTATGACTAAAATTAAACCTAAGCTCATTAAATCAAAGAACCTCATTATAGTTAAATCGGCTAGAGCCTTTGAAAAAGGAATTTTGAATCTTCTTTTTAGCATTAGTGGGTAGGATAGCTCTCCGACTTTGAATGGAATTATGTTATTTAGGAAATTATGTATGCATACTACTGAAAATGTTTTTTTAAAACTTCTTATCTTTGAAACCTTTTGAAATCTTATTGTTCTTGCTAGGTATAGAGTTAGATATGCTAAGAAACCTAGGAAAATTATCCCTATGTTTGCTTCAGAAATACTTTTTATTAGTTCATTTAGTGAGGTGTTTTTTAAAAGGAAGTAGGTTATTATTATTGAGAAGGTTATTCCTAAAATTACTTTGCTTAATCTTTTCATTTGTTTTTTTCTTTTAATTTTTTGTAATAATTGTGTAATATTGGAGGAGTTAGAGCAACTTTCCAGTCATACTTATATCTGCTTTTCCATTTTTTTAGCTTTGGAAGTAGATTTAGTAATTCTTGTGGAGGCTCTCCTTTTACTGCAATAGCTAAAACATTATGAGGCATGAATTCTAGGCCTACTGAGAATGTGTAAACTTTGTCAAACTTCTTTAGTAAAGCAGATACTCCTGAGGGAGTATATCTGTAATAATCATCTGGGTAAGCATGTATTGGAAATGCGAATGGTACTGCGAATAATAAAACTCCATCTTTTTTTAATACTCTGTGGACTTCATCTATTGCTTTAAATGGAAATTTAACGTGTTCAAAAGTTTCGAAGCATAGAATTGTAGATGCGCTTTCATCTTCTAGAGTTAAATGGTGAAGGTTTTCTATTTTGTCTACTCCTTTTCCCTTTGTCATGTCAAATCCAGTATAATCTTTTCCGGGGAAATAAACTCGTAGGTTACCAATATCTTCTTGACCTTCTACTATGAATGAACCAAACTCATATACGGGCTCTTTTAAATTTAAATTTTTTGAGCAGATCCTTACGAATTCGTTTATATGTTTTCTCATTTTTCTGGTTTTGTATTGCTCTTTAAAAAAGTTTCTGAAGATTTTATTGTCTCATTTATCTTTAAGGCTAAATCTTTAATATCTTTTGGTTTTGCATAGATTCCTTTTTCTCCTAGAATAGATCTGTTTTCTGGTATATCAAAGCAAACTACTGGGAGATTCATTGCAAGGTAATTATATATCTTGAAATTGGCTTCTCCACTTTCTAGTGTTTTTGGAGATACTGCAATATTGGCTAACTTTAAGTGAGATGGTGCTAATTCATAAGGGACCTTCCCGGTGAAAGTTATCCTTTCCCTTACTCCTAAAGATTCTGCTAGTTTTTTACATTGTTCTTCTGGATATCCCATTATTAGGAAGTGAGCCTCTCTGTCAATCAGTGGGATTGCTTTGATTAAATGGTTTATTCCTTTATACTCTTGAAGCCCTCCGAAATATGTGACTATTTTTTTATCTTTTGGTAAATTAAGTTCTGCGGGTTCTACATTTGGGTTAAATAAAGAAGTGTCTGGTAAATCTTTTATAACTTCTATTGGAGAGTTAGTTTTTATGTTGGCTTCTATGAAATTTTTTAGTCCCTCTGTGCTTGTTATTATTTTGTCTGCTCTTTTTGTAATATATTTTTCTATTTTGAATAGTAATCTGGATAGAGTTTTATCTTTTTTTATTGTTCCGTGAGATGTTAGCTCTCCAACTACTGAGCCTTGGCTGTCAAAAGTTAGATCTTTTTTAAAGAATTTTTTTAGAATTATTCCTACTGCTGCCCCTTCATGCAAATGGGAGTAAATTGAATCATATCTTTCTTTTTTCATCTCTTTTATTGATTTAATTAGTAATAGAAAATCTAAGAAAGGTTTGTAGGCGGAAAATCCTGGAGATGTTTTTTTATATCCTGGGATTTGTTGAACTCTTTTTATATTTACTCCGTTAATATTTCTCCCAATTGGATATGTTAATAGTGTAACTTCGTTTCCTTCGTTTTTTAGCTTTAGATAACTATTTAGAACTCTTATGTGGCAACCCCTATCTGAGAAAAAAGGAGTTGGTGCTATCATTAGTATTTTTTTCAACTTTTACTCCTCTAATTTTCCTATACTATAGTTTTCATTGTTTTTATAATATATCTTAGTTAGGATATCTGCCATTAGGCCAAATATTAAAAATTGTATTCCAACTATTATTAATAAAATTGAGAGTAATAACATTGGTCTATTTGCTATGCTTACATTGTTGAATAGTCTTATGTATGTTAAATATAAGAGTAGGATGAATCCTAAAAACCCAGAGAGTACTCCTGCACCTCCAAATAAATGAATTGGTCTAGTTGAAAACCTCATCCAGAATTGTAATAGTACCATATCTAATAATGATTTGAACGTTCTTGAAGCCTTATATTTTGTTTTCCCAGCAATTCTTTTTCTGTGGTTTACTTTTACTTGTGCAATTCTGTATCCTTTCATTCCGAGAATTATGTGGATGAATCTGTGCATTTCTCCGTATAGGTTTAAATCTTTTATACATTCTTTTCTATAGGCCCTTAATGTACAACCTGAATCTTTTAGTTTATCATTTAGGATTGTTTTTCTTAGGAATTTTGCTCCTTTTGAAATAAATCTTTTTGAGAATTTATCTTTTCTTTTAAATCTCCAACCAGCTACTATATCATATCCTTTTTCAATTACTTCTAATAATCTTGGAATATCTTTAGGATCATTTTGTAAATCTCCATCCAGAGTTATAATTACATCTCCTATGGTTTGTTTGAATCCTGCATCCATTGCAGCAGTTTGACCAAAATTTTTCCTGAAATGGATTATTTTTGTGTGTTTGTCTTTTATTTCTTTTAATTTTTGAGCTGTTCTGTCTCTACTTCCGTCATTTACATAGATAATCTCATATTTTTTGTTTAGTGGGATTAGTACAGAGGAGATCTCTCTATGTAATCTTTGAACATTTTCTTCTTCATTAAAAATTGGAACTACTATTGAGATATCCATTTTACTTTCCATACATATATATCGAATGCGTCCACTCCTGCTCGATGGTCGAAAAGTTCGAAGTTATTTAAGTTTTTCCCTTCGTAGTAGAATAGCTCTGTAAACATGCTATTTAGTAATGAGGGATGCATAAGAACGGATATTGAGGTTTCTGGGTTGTAGGCTGCTGAAACCTCATCAGTACCTTCTTCGTTTGTGTAGGTTCCTTTGTCATCCCTATAGTTTTTTATTGGGATTGATCCTTGCTCTGTTTGAATTTCTACTTTATTATCTGGGTAAATCACCAACCCATTTGAACAATATACTGTTTCATTTTGAGTCTGACATTGTCCTCTATTTGAGTATGATGGGTAAGGTGCTATCCAGTTGTTTGCTTGTGAATCATCTAGTCCGTTTAGTTGTCTAAATGTAGACTCTGCTTCTTCTTGAGTGTAATCTAATTTTTCTATTAAGATTGTTATTGCTTCTTCCTTTGAGTTTGATTTTATTGTGTTATATGCGAAGGATCTTTCAAAATCCCATGAACCAAAGTGTGCCCAAACTCCTGCCTTTGAAACCATATCTTCCGAAGTTATGAAATAATTATCTGGGGGGTTACAGTGAGTTTTTTCTAATATTTTTTCTGGATCATTTGTGTACTCTTGTAAGGTTGATTTTGCACTATTTTTATTTTCTAAGATTATCTCATCAATTATTTTTTTAGTTAATATTGGGTCGTTAGTTTCTTCTAATAGTAGGTCGTAGGCATCATTGGATCCACAATCTAACATCCTTAGTATTGCTATAGACTCTTCCTCATTATCTGTCAATAAAGCTTTTCCCATCCAGTGGGCCATCGGTTGATCTTGGGTTGCCCCATCAAAAGTAACTGCTCTATCGGATATTGCTTTAAACCAGTGTCCGAAATCCCACCAGGAGTTCACGATTGAGTTCTCTGGAGTCTCCTGTTTTATTTTTGTTAGGGACTCGTACCAAATATCATTCATGGATGGAACTTCATGTAGTGCAGTGTTATTTGCTGCCTTGGTTAGTGGAATAAGACTTACAACGGCCAGGATGATTAGTCCAGAAGCAATTAATTTTTTATTTATATCTAGCTCTCTTGATGCCCAGTTAGTTATTAATGAATATATTTTTCCATAAATTATTCCAAGACCTATTGCAAATATAGGAACCAAGAACATTATGAATCTGGCTCCTTTTGTTGCAGTGTATAAAGTTACTATAAACCATATTACTAAAGTTATACCAAGTTTTATATCTGATTGTAGTTTTTTTCTTTTGAAGAATGTTAGTAGAAGTCCTATTGCAGCTAGACTAAAAATTAGTTTTCCGTTTAGTGTTGCAATGACTTGAGTTAAATTTACTGAATTTAGTTCTGCTACTGTTGTATAAACGTTTGGCCATAGAGTTGACCTTGCAGCTTCTTTGATAAACACTACCCCTGTTGGGCCTTTAAAGAAAGATAGGAATGTTGCGAAATTTGTGAATAGGGTTACGAAAGCCAGTGAGGTAATAATATAAGTTAGCGTGACTCTAATTAGGTTTTTAGTTTTTATCTTTTGGAATACTTTATTTCTGTATTTTACTAATAGATATATGAAGTAGATAGCTAGGCTTGCTAATAAAATATCGAATATATACCACCATCCCCCCCATGCAAATGCGAATATTCCTGTTACTAATCCTGCTGCTCCAGATAAGAAATATTTATTTCTTTTGGAGTTTGTTGTGAATGCTTCTGAGAATATCCAAATTATCATTAATGGAAAGAAAATTGAATAAGCATCCGTATCTGAAAATCCTGCAGGTGTTCTACCGAGAAGTACTGGGTGTATTGCAAGTATGAATGCAGCTACTGATCCCCCTAAGTTTCCTGCCACTTTTCTTGTTATGAAGAAAGCAGGAATTACCGATAAAGCTGAGAAGATTAAAGGTAAGATGAACATAGTTTTCATTAAAGAGTCATTTCCGAATACTTGGGAAACTTTGTGGAGTGTTGCTCCAATCCAGGGATGGAATGAATTATGAACTATTAACCCATTTGGAGCGAGCATATGATTATCTAAAGATTTTCCATCTTTTAGTTCGTCTCCGACATGACCGTTTTCTAGAATATTCTGAGCTTGCCTATAGTAATGGTATGGGTCTATTGCTAATAAATAGGTTTGTCCCGAATCATCTTTATAGTATTGTTTGATTTGTTGGGATATCTGTTCTTTTTGTTGGGCTATGGCTTCTTTGTTTTCTTGCATAAAGGCAATATATCTTTGTTGTACTAGTGTATCTAGAGTGTTTTGATCTATATCTGAAGTCTGTGATAGGACTTCGTTTTGTAATTGAGACCTTAAGCTATTTTCTATAGTCTGTTCTGCCATCCTATCTGTTAGTGGAAGGTCATAGGTATATGCTCTAAAAAATATTGCGAAAAATAAAGGTATTAAGATTAAGAAAAGTGTTTTGTTTTTTTTTAAGAAGTTTGATAAACTTTTTATATCGAACTTTAGTTCTTGCTCTTCCATTAGAATTAGGATTTGAGTAAGGTATATAAAGGTTTTGAAGGTTTTGTTATTGTTATGCCAAGGTTGGGTAACCCGGTAGCCCAGTTGCCTCGAAAGCAACCGTCCTTTGGACATGCAGGTTCGAATCCTGTCCTTGGCGTTTTAGAAAGTTATTTAAGTTAATAATTTAAAAGAGAATTATGGCATTAGAAACTCAACCATTGTATGGCCCTGTTCAGAATTTAACTTGGTTAGTGGGAATTATTGCGGGTTTAATTATTTTGTATGTATTTTTTAAAATGTTTCATAGTATGAAAAAATAGTTACTCTTTTTATTCGATTTGCTTTAGTTACTTTTTGGTAGTAAAGATGAAAAGATTTATAAATAGTTCTTTATTCCTATATTCATGACATTATTATATAATATGACTGGATTTCCTTTGACAACTGAGGATATGTCTCGTTGGGTTATGAGGAAAGGGGCGAATAGTGTTGATATGTCTCTTGGGGAGATTGATATTGATTTGAATCAGAATTGGTATGCCCCTGCATGTGAATATAGTATTCGGACTAGAGACGGAGAGGAATTTAGTAAAACGCGTCCAGTTTTTTCAAGAGGTGGGAAAAACAATAATCCACTTAGATGGGCAATTTCTTTACTCCCTTGTTTTATGGGGGGAGATGGTGCTTCCTTAGAGTATGAAGGGATGGATCGAGCTAAGCAAAGAATAAGTTTACAAGCTGAAGAACTTCGTTCACAAGGATTGGAAGTAAATTTGAATATTTTGTGAATTTCCTAAATAGTTACTCTTTTTTCGTTAGGAATTCTATCATTGTTGCAAAAGCTGGTCTAGTTATGAAGACACCGATTGTTATTCCTAAAATTGTTATGAAAGCAAATCCTCTTAAGATTCCTGCTCCTGCCCTGAATAATGGGAGCATTGCTGCAAAAGTAGTAAAGTATGCTGCTAGGATAATAAAGAAAGCTTTTTTTAATCTTTGTTTCCAAGATGAAGCAAATTCTCCAGCTTTGGAAACTATTTCATCTATGATTATAATTTGATCATCTACCCCTGTACCAACTGCTGCGATTATTCCTGCGATTGCTGCCATGTCCAAGTTTCTTTTTAGTAGGGCAGAGATTCCTAGAATTATTATTACTTCGGATAGAATGGCAATAATCATTGGGATTGCTACTTTGAAATTTCTATATCTAATGAATACTACTAAGGCAACTGCCAAAATTGAAAGTAGACCAACTTTTATTGCATTGTTTAAGAATGAAGCACCTAAAGTTGGAGAGATTGTATCTAGCTTTACTATTTCTAATTCGAATGGGAATGAACCTGTTAATAAAACAGTTTGAAGTTTGTTCATTTGTTGTTGTGCATTTGAGATTGCTTCGTCTCTAGTTTCTCCGTAACCTGGTCCGGAAATTTGGATTTGTGTTGCTTGAACTCCTTTTAAGTCTGGATCTATATTTAGGGTGTCTATTATTGAATTGTCTAAGTAGAAATCTAGTGGTTCTGAAAGAATTTGTTGTCCGCTTTCTGAAGTTATTATATCTAGTTGGTCTGTTACTTCTGCGTGTTTTCTTGCGGCATCATTTGAGAGATGGATTACAAATTCAAATCTACAAAAGTTTATTCCTTCTTGGTCAACATCACACTGAGAGATTCCGGAGCAGGTTCCATCATTTCTACAGACGAAAGTTATATCTTGTTTTCCTCCTGTGAAAACTGTTTCGTTTCCTATTTTTGCTTCGAATTTTCCTTGGGAAGCAATTAAATCAGAAACTTCTTGTTTTGTTGCTCCCGCAATTTCTACTTGAATATATTTATTTCCTAGGAGGTCATCTGTTTTCCTTATTTCTATATCTGATAGCCCATAGGTATTTAGTCTATAATCCATTACTTGAATTAAATCTTCTCTTTGCTCATCCGTTATTTCTATTTTTGGTTGAAGTAAAACTCTTGTTCCTCCCTGTAATTCTAACCCTTTTCTTATATTGTTTGAAGCTGCGCTTTGAGCTATTATCCCTAAGTCTTCTGTTGATTTTGTTAGAGTATAAATTTGATTATCTGTTTTTATTGTCAAAGTCTCTGTGAGGGTTATTTCGTTAATTATATTAGAATAATCCTGTAAGTTTGATATCTTTTCTCCGTTTATTTCTATTATTCTTTCGTAGTTTGTTGGGGATACGCCTTCTGCAGGAGATCTTAGGCCAGCGTTGAAAGCTATTGAGTCCGGATCTATAAATTTGATTGATACTCCTTCACTTGAAAATTGGGGGTTTATTGCTAGATAACTGATTATTAAGAAGAATAGTAAAATCCATATCCTTGTTTTTTTAAATAAATCTTTAATCATTTTTCCTCTTTACATACCAAGTTAGCAATGAAGTATTCATTATCCAAGTTGAAATTAAATCTACAATTAGAGCAATTATTATTATTGTAAACATTTGTTTTATTATTATTGAGTTTGTTACGAATAAGCCCACTAGTAATGCAATTAAAGTAGTAATTGTCATTGTCATTCCTGTCTTGAAGGCCCCTCTGATTCTTTCTTCTAAGGTTCCTAATTCTTTTCTCCTTATTACCCTAGTAGTTAGTAGTACATCTGTATCTACTGAGTAACCAATTATCATTAAGAAAGCTGCGATTCCTGCAGAAGATAATTTGAAATTTAGCATTGAGATTATTGCTAGGGTTACTACTAGATCTAAGACTGCTGAGAGGATTACTGCTAGAGAAGGAATTAATTTTCTGAAAATAATTAAAATTGTTATGGCCATTAGAATGAATGCAAATATGATTGCTCCCACCATTTCTTTGAAGAAGGAATCTCCTAATGAAGGTCCTACTTCCTGGATTGAGGTTTCTTCTGAATTTAAGTTTTCTTCTAAAATTGGTCTTAGCTCTTGGGATGTCACACCTGACATATCTATTATTACTCCCGTTTTTTGTCCGGTTCCTAGATTAGATAGTTCTCTTATTGAGATGTCTGAGTTTGGAAAATTTTCTTCTAGCAAAGATTGAATATTTTCTTTGTTGTAGTCTTCTAGAATTAGGGTTGCTGAAATTCCTCCTGCCAAGCTTACATCTTTATTTATTATACTTCCTTCAGCGGAATATTTGAATCCTAGGATTGCTAAACTAATTATAAACAAGATTAAGGGGATTAATAATAGCTTTTTGTATTTTGTTACTATCAAGTTTTCTAAGCCCATGGAAAAATGAGGAAGGGGTGTATTTATATATTTTTTGTATTGTTTATTTTCATGATAGAAGTTTTAAGATTAGGACACAGGGTTTCTAGGGATAAAAGAATAAGTACCCATGTTGCTTTGGTTGCAAGGTCGTTTGGTGCTTCTAAATTATATTACACCGGGCAGAGGGATAAAGGGATGGAGGAAAGTGTTTTGAAGATAGTTTCTAATTTTGGTGGAGATTTTGAAATTGAGCATATTCAAAATTATAAAGAGGTTTTTTCTGGAAGGAAAGTAGTTCATTTAACAATGTATGGTGCGGATTTTAGAGATTATGCTGATGATATTAAAGGAAATGTTTTAGTTGTTGTTGGTGGCGAAAAAGTTCCTCCTGAAATTTATGGAGATTCAGATTATAATTTGGGGGTGAGTAATCAACCTCACTCAGAGGTTGCTGCCTTGGGTGTTTTTTTATACCATTTGAATAAATTTAAATTTAAAAAGTTTAAAGGCAAAAAAAATGTTATCCCTGATTTGAAAGGAAGGAAAATATTTAAATAGGCAGGGGTTAGTTTTTTAGTATGAGAAAAGTTTGGTGGATATTAATTATTGTTTTTGGAGTATTGATATTAGGTGGTGCTTTATTCTATTTTACTCAGATAAATAATGTTTTTGCGGAAAAGAAAGATTTGGAAAAACCTGAAGTTGATGTTAATCTGTTGTTGGAAACTCCTGGAACTCAAATAATTAATGAAGAACATGTTGAGTACATTGCTAATGAGATTGGTTCTTATAAATTGCATTCTTATGAAGGGGAGAGTGCAGTTATTGTTTTTGAAATGACTGATATTGATAAAAAAATTGCGGTTGTTAAGAATGGAGAGTCTTATGTAACTGAAGATATCCCAGACAGTATTGATTTAATTGTTAAGAGTAATCAGCTGACTGCTGCAGAATTAATTGAGAGTGAAGATTTAAGTGAATCTATTGTCTCTTTGGTTGAAGAGGGAAAAATTGAAGTTGAATTGGTTTCTGATATGACTACTTTGACTTTGAAGGGTTTTTTGGCTGTGTATGAAGAATTAACGGGTTAGAAAGACTTATAAATAATTTTTCTAGTTTTTAGTATAGGTGGTATGTTGAAAAGGTTAATTTTATTGGCCCTTATTTTAGTAGTTAGTTATAGTGTTTTTGCTTCTTTAACTTTGACAAAAACTACGTATGGGGGAGATCAAGTTTTTGATGGTTATTTGAGTATTAATGATTCTTCTGTTAGATTAGATAAATTAATTAAAGGAGATGTTGAAGATTGTGGTTCTTATCCTCAAAGAGGAATTGAGTTATATGATTTTTTGGTTAATGCCAGTTTGTATTCTGGAAATAAGTTTGAGTATTCAAGGGTGGGGAGTGGACATGATTCTTTAGATATTAATTTTAATGTTAGAGAGAAGGATTATGGATTCTGGTTGAGACCTTCTGATAATATTGATGATTTTAATTTTAGTTTGAGTGGAGATGCTTCTCCAAAGATTGATATTGGAATTGATGGGTATGATTGGAAACTTTTTGGGGACTTTTTAAACTGGGCAGAAAGAATTGAGAGTGAAGATTATGAAAGTAGTTATGGTAGTTATATAGATGATTATAATACTGGAAATATTGCAGATCCTTTAACTAGCCGTTGTTCAGATTTTGAAATCCCAGTTGATGATTTAGAGACTGAGTTTTTAGTTCAAATTAATGCTGTTGCCAAGCAGGTTGATTCGGAAGGAGAATTAAAAGCGAAGATTGGATCTAGAAGTTGTGTTTTTGATGGTTTAGTTGTTGATGGTGGATGGACTGAAATTAGTTGTAATCTTAGTTTGAGTGTGGATACTGATGAAGATTTTATTGAGAAGGAAGTTTGTATAAAGAGTGATGGTTCAAATTCGGCTTTTAGAATTCCTTATGTTGCGGAGAGTACTAATTATTATTTTATTAGTGTGAATAAGGCTGTTTATGGAGGGGATTTTAGCGGAGATGATTTCAATAGTGATGTTTTAGAGGCAGAAGTTGAGAATTATTTGGATGATAATTGTGATGATTATTGTGTTGTTCCTTTTAGGATAGAAGGAGAGTTGAATTCTGATTTAACTTTTGATCCAATGATTCATTTTGTTGGAGGGAGTTCTTCTACAAATTTTTATGATATTAGTCAGGATATTTTAGAAGTTAATTTAACTGGAAAACTTTTGAGATTGCCTTTTTTTGATTCTTTGGTTACTCCTAGTGAGCCAGAGAATAATTGTGAGTTGAAGATTGATTTTTTAGGTGAGAGTTATAGTTCTGAATTTAATGTTAGTGAGGGGCCTGTTGCAAAAGCTGAAGTTTCTTCTAATTATGCTGTTAAGGGATTGCCTATAAATTTTGATGGCTCTTCTTCCAGTGGAAATATTGTTTCTTGGGAGTGGGATTTCGGAGATAATTCCAGCGGTTCTGGAAAAAATGTTAGCCACAGCTATTTGAGAGAAGGAAATTTTAGTGTTAAACTTACTGTTAAAGATAACAATGGAGTCTATGATAATGATATTGTCAGTGTGAGTGTCGCAAACATGGAAAATGTTTTAGAAAATGAATTTGAGTCTGTTTTGGGAAGGGTTTCTGATGCAAAATCTAATTTTAATTCTTATTCTGGGGTTTTGAAGGAATTCTCTAGTGGTGCCGGATTTAAGGGTGTTGTTGACTCATCTTTTATTAGAGTTAATAATTTGAGTGATGAGTTTGATTCTTTGAAAAGCTCGGATGTTTCTGGGAAAGATACAAAATATCTTAATATTTATAATGAGTTGAGTGGTTTGAAGAGTGAGACCCCTCATAGAGTGGTTAGGAAAGGTACCAAAATTTATAGTGGATATAAACCGAGTAGTCCTTATGATATTCCAGGATTTAGTAAAACCTTAGGAATTAGTGTGGATAGCCTTTCTAAATTTAGGAATGATGTTTATACTTTTAACCAAAAAGAAGTTGATATGGATTATGGCTATTATGAAATTGGAGTTATTTATTTGAGTGGAAGTGAAAATTATATTTATGTGAGTAAGAATTTTTCTTCTAGTGGGAATGAAGTTATTGAAAAAGTTTTAGATCCTAAGATATTTACTCTTGGATGTAATTATGAGAATGTAAGTCATGTAATCTTTTGTTCTGGGATTGGAAGTGATTTTAATTTGAGATACTCTTATGTTTCTAATAATATTACTTTGAGTTCGAGTTTTGTTATTCCTTTGAGTGCGTATGATGGTGTTGAAGTTGTTTATAGGAAGGATTGCTCAGAGGAAGATTGTGACTATAGGTATTGTGGAGATAGTGTATGTTCTGTTTTTAGTGGAATAGGAGTTAATGAAGAGGACTCAAGCAATTCTAATTATTGCCCCCAGGATTGTGGGAAGAATGTTCCTTGGGGATGGTATTCTTTACTTTTTGTTATTTTGATTATTGGGGTTCTTTGGATTAATTTTTATAGGGGTCCTGGAAATTTCTTTGATGTTACGAATGGAATTAGTTTTAGGTTATTTAGGAAGAGATTGTTTTTAATACAAAAGGATAAGGTCATTTTGGAAAGTTATGTTTTTAGAGCTTTGAAAGAAGGATTTAGTGAAGGAGAGATTAGAAAGGCCTTGGAGAGGAGAGGATGGAGAAAAAAACAGTTAGATTTTATTTTCAAAGAAATTAGGAATAAATATGTTGCACGAGGGAGCAGATAGCGCTTTAGTTAATTTTATAAATCAAGATTTTTTCTTTTAGTTTAAGCATCGATGGTGTAATGGTTAGCATCAGAGCCTTCCAAGCTCTTGATCCGGGTTCGAATCCCGGTCGATGCATACTTTTAGAAATGCTTTTATATTATTAGTTTTTTGTGAATTTATGAGAAAAAGTTTAATTCCAATTGTTCTTTTATTTCCGTTAGCTTTTCCTAACTCTTCTTTGGCGAGTAGTTCTGTTTCGGATTCATCAAGCGTTAAATTAGAGGAAATAATGCAAGCCGAGCCCCTCTTGGCTAGTGTCTCAGTATTGAATAATTTAGTCGGTGGGCCTGATGATGGGGATATTTTGACCAAGTTAAATGATCTCTTTTACCTTGAAGGAGATAGTGTTAATTTAAGAGTCGAAAGGCAGGCCCTGATAGACTATTTTAGCCAGTCGGACAATACTACAGTTTTAGAGACATCTCATGCAATTTTAGAAAATTTTGATTATGCCCTCATTAATACTGGGGCCTGTGGAGGATTGGAAGTCAATTTCTATGATAGTACTAAGTTTCCAGTGCATACAAAAAAGATGACTTTGGAAGTGGAAATTAGTCAACACTATAAATCTACTACTATTGGTAAATTCGATTTTGAAGATGGAGATGGAAGTTCGGTTTGTTATGTTTCAAGATTTGAGGAAGGAAGTTATTCTAGGTTATCTGGTGGGAATATTGTTAAGGATGGTTTGTTAGAACTTCTCGATTTTGTTGGAGTAGATGAAGCAGAATTGCCAGAGTTTCATAAATCTAGGTGGTTTTTGTCTTTAGGAAAGAAATATTTTGCTTTGTTTAGGGAGAATGGAGAAGAAACAGAACAGGTTGGAAGAATTTTTGATATTGAAAGTAAGAAGTATAATTGTTGGGATTTGGAAGATTGTTATGAATCTGCGTATGATCGGGGACTAGGCATCATAAAAGGGGATAAATTTAAATAGTTTCTTTTTTGTTTTTTTTATATGAATAAACGAGGGGTAAGTCCGTTAATTGTTAGTGTTCTTTTAGTAGGTTTAACTTTTGTTGTTGGAATCGTTGTTATTGGTTTTGGAACGGATATACAAAAACTTTCAATTGAAAATCAAGAAACGGATTTAGAAGTTTTGGGCTGGGTTCAATTTAGTGCTTATTATAAGGATGCTTCTTGTACTCCTGAGGCTAATCACCATTGCTATAGATTGTTGATTGTGAATAATGAGGATTTGCCTATTAATTTTATTGTTAAGACAAACTCTCTTTTGGGGAAAGAAATTAGTGGTCCTGATGAGTATTTTTTAGGACCGTATGAACAGAAAGTTTTTAATATTAATTATAGTTCTAGTTTAGGTAATGAAAGCGTTTTTGCGGAGGTCGATCCTGTTGTTAAAAAAGAGTAGCTTGTTTTTTGTATTGATGTTACTGTTTTTTTCTAATGCTAATTTTTCTTTGGCGGAGCCTCCTGCAGCTTCTGAGTTTTCTAATAAAGTAGATGTTACCTCCAATTTATTTAATGGTCAGACTTCTGTTAGTTTACCCATTGTTAGCTTAGGGGGGAGAAATGGCATGGATTTGGGAGTAACTTTAAGTTATAGTTCTCAAGGAGTATCGGATCCAAATTCATATTTAATTGAAGAGCCGGTTTCATGGGTAGGAGATGGTTGGAGTATTGACTTTGGTTCTATAGTGCATAACACAAAGGATTATGGCGAACTTTTACCTGAACATAGTGGCCTTGAACGTGAGTACCATTTAAATTTGCCTGGAACCACTTCGGATAGAATTGTTGGAGAGGCAACTGAAAGAAGGTTAGAAAAAAATCCTTATTTTAAAATAATTGATGGTTCAGGATATCCTGAAAGAGACTTTGTTGCTTATTCTCCAGATGGAACTTATTATGAGTTTGGTCATAAGGCGTATCATTTGCCAAAGCATAGGAGAGTTGAAAAAACTTATGATAATATTAATGATGGGGGCAATGACCCTAATACTTATTCTAGGATGATTTCTGAAAATATGGATATGTTTCATGGGGATAATCCTGCTACTTCTGTTGGTTCTTTTTATGAAGGAGCTCCTCATGCTAATTTTTTAATTGATATTGATGAAGAGGAATTAGATAATTGTGGATATTATGATCCTCCTAATGGGCCTCCCTATCTAGTTAGTATGTGTGATTATGCTAAGTGTAATAATTTAGGTAATTTTTGGCATGATTCTACAATTTATAGGTCAGGGTTTTCTAACAATCCTAGTTATGATGTTGGCGAATGTAATCCTTCTGGATTTTGTAGCAATGGGGGATCTTGTGATGATGCTGCGGATTGTGTAAAATTTGATGATTTATTGGGTGTTGATCCGGAACCATCTAGGCATTTTTTGACTAAAATTAGAGATGTTGATGGGAACGAGATAAACATTAATTATGATAATTATGAAATCCCTATTCCTTATTCCGGTGCTATTAGACAAAATACTTTTTACAGTACTTGGGATGTTTATGATACTCAATATTCTTGTGGACAAAACTCTTGTGAGATTTGGGATGGAGTTAGTTATCCTCTACCTGATTGTGCTTGTCCGAAATTAGGTACTTGTAAACCTGATATAGATGACTACCCTACGGGGTATTTGCAAACAAATTTATTTCAGAATTATGGTAATGCCTTTGATTATACTAATAAATATACAAAACAAACTACTATAAGTTCTGTGGTTGATAGTGTTGGAAGGATAATAGAATTTAATTCTGTTAATTATAATAGTAATTATCCAAACCATAATGATCTTTATGGGGGAGGGGATGAAGATGGAAATTGGGTTTATCATGGCGGGCCTCCAATTCCTCCGTGTAGAGGAGGATCAGATTGCCCTACACAATTTCCAAGGGGAGATGGAGATTTAGTTCAGGAAAAAAGATTAGAATCTATTGATATTTATAATGTTGATGGAAGTTTATATCAAACTATTGAATTTGGTTATGATTATTTTAGAGAAGATATAGAAGAATATAAAAAATTAATTCTTAAGAATATTACTGTTGTTTCTTCAGATGGAACAAGGATGCCCCCTATTAAATTTGAGTATGAACCTTATATCCCTTATAGTGGAAATTTGTTGAAGAAAATTATTTACCCTACTGGAGGTTTTACTGAAATAAGCTATTTGGATGGACCAAATACCCCCCTTATTAATTATCTTGATGGTTATGAGATAGAATATCCCAATGGTATCCCAGATAATTTTAAAGATAACTCTTTGATTAATTCAATTACTGTGGATAATGGGATGGGAGATGTCTATACTACTAGCTATGATTACTCTGATGGTGCATTAATAGATTGCGATTTGACAAGTGTTGGAATTAATCCAAGATCTGAATGTGAAACTAGTGCTGATTGCCCTATTGATTTTTGGACCTGTAATGAAGAAATTGGTTTTTGTTTACCTCCTGATCCAGATTCTTGCATTACAAATGATCAGTGTAATTATCCTTTTGACTCTTGTGATCCCCTTTTGCATGTTTGTATAACAGATCCTTATTATGATACTTCTTTTGTTTGTGATAAAAATGAAGAATGGTGTCCCAATTATAATAAATTTGGAGATTTTGCTGAACAGTTTAGTGGAATATTTGCTAATACTTGTATAGATAATCCTTATGTTGGGTTTGCTAAAGTTGTGGAGAATTTACCTGGAGAATATGGTAGAGTAGAGCATTATTATTATAATAGTGTTGATGATGAATACTGTGATACTTGTGATGATTTAGACACTATTGAATTTGCAGATAAGTTGAATGGAATGGAATGGAAGACCGAGTATTATAATTCTGATGATGTTTTGGTTAGGGAGGTAACTAACGAATATTATGTTTATAATGCAGAGAATATTCTGGAAGGTTCTTATTGGCCATTTTTAAAGGAAATTTCAGAAATAACTGACGGAGTAAATATTAAAAGAATTCAATCATTAAATATAGAAAATGGACAGATTCAAAGTTCTCAGATTATAAATTCAGAAGGAGAAATCTTAACAACTTCTAATAATTACGCTTTTTATATTTATCCTGAGATGGAAGAGAAAAATATGTTAGTGCAACCTTATGAAACATATGTTTTTAGTCCTGTTTCTGGGCCCCCTTCTCATTTAAAACAATATTCTAAAACTACTTGGCAGAATTATGGAGGAGTTTGGAGACCTTATGAAACATATAGTGGAGTGGATAATTCATTGCATGATGATGAACAATTAGTTTCTAGAATTCTTTCTTATGATTATTTTGGTAATGTTTTGGAAAGCGAAGATGCGATGGGACATGTAACAAAAGTATATTTTGGTAACGCTGAAACTTGTGATAATGTTGGAAACGAATTTTCACATGCTTTGCCTACTTGCGTTGAAAATGAGTTAGGATACCAGGTAAAAACTAGCTATGATAGTAACTGGAATTTGAATTCAGTAAGAGATATCAATAACCAAGTTTTTTATTATGGCTATGATAATTTTAATAGGTTGAGTAATATGACTTTGCCTGGCGAGACTGAACCGAGTGTATTTTATGATTATTGGTATGCCGAGGAAGGAGATGGAATAAGTTCAGAAAATCCGAATTATATTTATACAAAAACTTTTTTTGATTTAACTGCTGGGGAATATTCAGAGAGTTGGCAGCATGCGGATGGGGTTGGGAAAGTTTATCAGAACCAAGTTGCCAAGGATGATTTAGGGAATGCGATAATTCAAACTAATGAATTTAATCCTATTGGGAAAGTTGAGAAAATTTATGAACCTTCGGAAGGGGAAGTTTTGGCTGGAAAAAGGGCCGGAAGTGGAATCAACTTTATTAAGCAATTATTTGTTGAGAAAGAGGAAATCTATAAAGAGGAAATTGATAAATTAAAAGATGAGGGAAAAAATCCTACTTATGTTGAAGATTTCAATGGAGGAGGGTGGTCTCCTTTAGAGGATCCTGCGGACTATTCTCAGATTTTTTATACTTCTGATCCTCTTGCCAGATTGTATAAGTCCTTTCCATTGGCTGTTTATGGTGAAGGTGATGAAAATTCTGATTGTGGGGATGGAAATGTCTGCACTAAAATTGAGTATGGAAGTGAATGTATTGGCACTCCAGTGAATCCAGTTTGTATAGCTGTCCCTTATGAATATTGTGATAGGGTAGTTGGATGTGAATGGGTTGTAGTTGGAGGACAGGCCGCATGTGGTTCTACTCAGCCAGAGGTTGAAGATTGTGAGCTTCAGGATTTTGCTGTTTGTGAATATATAAATGGTTGTGAGTTACAAGGAAATTATACTCTCACAAGAGTTATTGATTTAGAAGGAAAAGAAACAATTAGTAAAATCGATAAACTTGGAAATTTAGTTGAAGTACATGATTCGTTGGGTGGAGTAATAGCTTATGAATATGATGTTTTGGGTAATCTGTTAAAAGTTTATGATGCTGAAGGGAGGCTTGCTAAATCTACAGTTTATAATACCCTTGGCCAGGTTGAGAGAGCTTGGGACTTAGATTCTTATCTAACTGAGTATACTTATGACTTAAATGGGAATGTTGATGAAGTTATAACTCCGAACGGAGATACGATTAAAAACAGTTATGATAGTTTGAATAGGATAGATTATGTTGATGTATTTTCGAGGTGGGAGGATTGCCCTACGAATGAAAGATGTTGGAAAACTATTTTGGATTATACTTATGACAGTTGTGCTAATGGGATAGGAAAATTATGTAGAATTGATGATAATGTTTATAGTACCTCTATAGCCTATGAATATGATGAAAAAGGCCAAATTATCCAAGTCGCTGAGATTATGGATTATGGAGTTTTTGAAACTGTTTATGATTATGATTTAGCTGGAAATGTTATTTCTATCTCTACTAGTATGACTGGGGATGTTACAGTATATGATTATAATATGCTTGGACAATTATGGAAAGTCAAAATTAATGAGGATGAGATTGAATATGCATATAATCCAGAGGGAACTGTGGATTTAGTAAATTACCCGAATGGTGTTGCAACGGATTATACCTATAATAATAGAAATTTTGTTGAAGAAATAAAAATTGATAATCCTACTGGTAATTTATTTGATGAACAATATTATTATGACAACGTTGGTAACTTGTTAAGAACTGAAGACTGGGAGCCAATAAATAATAATCCTGGAACTGAGGGAAAATGTGCAGAATTTAATTATGATACTCTATATAGGTTAACTGGGGTAACTGATAGGGGGCAGAGTTGTGATTCTAGTCAAGAGTGGACAGACTATTACAATCCTAATCCTGATCAAGGAATTGGAATTAATTTAGATTATACCTATGATTCTGTTGGGAATCGGCTAACTAGAGATGTTGGTGGATATATAACTGATCCTTGGGATGAAACTTATATCTATGGTTATGAGGGAGGGCAGGCCAATGGTGCCTATCAAAATAATAAACTAGCTTTTACTGAGTCTGATACTGTTGGAGATTGTAACTATCATTATGATGCAGCAGGAAATTTAAGAAGTAAAAGGTGTAATGATGGCCAGACAAAAGTAGAGTATATTGTTGATTATAAAAATATGATAACCGATATAATTTATTATGAATGGGAAAATAACGATTATGTGTTAACTGGAGAATCTTTGAGTTTTGAGTACGATGCCTTGGGCAGAAGAATAAAGAAATTAGTCATAACTTCTGATTCCGAGTTAGAGACGGTTTACAGTTATGGTCTTGGAATGAACCCTTTATTTGAAGACACTCGAGACTTATTGGCTTCTTAGTAAGCTTTATTAATTCTTTATCTTTGTTTTTATTGTGGACTCGTAGCTCAGCTTGGATAGAGCACTTCCCTCCTAAGGAAGGGGTCGAGGGTTCAAATCCCTTCGGGTCCGCTTATAGTAATTTTTTTAAATAAGTGGAGGTAAGTATTACTTATGAAAAAGAGTGTGATTTTGATAGTTCTACTAATGATTAGTTTTAGTTTAGTTTCTGCTAAAACTGTTGATGTTCCTGGGGTTAAGCAGGGGGAGTTGATTCCTGAAGGGGGTCTACCAGAATCTTTAATTCAGGAAGGAATAACTAGATATGTTTATTCTGGTAGCTCTTTGGTTGCTTCTCAAGATAATGATGGAATTAAATATTATCATCAAGATAGGCTGAGTAATAGGATAGTTACTGATTCTTTAGGAAATAAAGATGGTGAATATTTATCTTTGCCTTTTGGTCAGTCTGTTGTTGATGGAGTTAAGTATGGTTTTACTGGGAAGGAATTAGATTCTTCTGGTTTACATTATTTTGGAGCGAGATATTATGATTCTAATTTGGGAAGGTTTTCTTCAAGAGATCCTGTTGTTAGTGAACCTGCTTATCAGTATGTTGGTAATAATCCTATGAATTTCGTTGATCCTAGTGGTATGGATAGATATTCTACTTTAACTGGTGACTATTCTATTGCAGAACATTATCATACTGCAACATTTCCTTACAATTACATTAGTGATATTACTGGTTCTAAATCGTTAGGTGTTTTAGGAGCAGTTGGTTTTATGATCGGACATGAGTGGAGAGAATATAATGATCCTGCGATGTATCATGGTGGGATATCTAGAAGGGATGCTGGTTATAGTTTTGGTGAATTTTTGAATAATCCTGATACGAGTGAGGATTTAAGATTGGGGGTTATTGGATTAGCAGTAGAAGTATTGAATTTGCCAATTTCAATCGAAACAGATACTTTAAGTATACCAAATCAAGATAATCCATTTGCTGCTCTACCTTATAATGAAAGAGTATTTTTTGGTTCAGAACTTGGAAGTTTTGGAGATGAAGATTCTTCATTGATGTTTGGGTTGGTTGCTGGGCATAATAGGCCAAGCGAGGGCCAATCTACATCGAGGTATTATACTAGTAGGGGTGTAGGATTTGGATTTAGTACTCTAGGAAGCCACGGCCAGGTTGGAAATGCTGGAGATTTTTTAGGATTTGGTGCAAGGATAAAGAGAACTCTTTTTTCAATTGATAGTCTTGGAATGAGCTTTCCTGCTTATGGATTATTTAGTATTAATCAGCCAAGAGAGGGTAATTCTTATGGACAGTTTTCTGGTGGAATTGGTGTAGAGTTTAATGACTGGAGGAGATTTCCTATACAAATAGTGTCTACAGGAGATTCCATTGGATTTGGAGTTGGAGGTTCTTTTTAAAAATTAGCTTCTGCCCCAAAAGTCAACCTTGTTTTGGGTAACTTAAAATTTGGATTTAATGGTATTATTCCTGTTGTTTCTAAGTATAATGATAATTCTTTAAATTTTTTAGAATTTAGTTTTAATAGGACATAAGGGTTTTTATTATAAGTTCCTTCTGGGCCGTATCCGTGGAATAAACCTACTCCCATTGAGGTGGTTAGTTTTTCAAAATCTTTTTGGTATTCTAGTTGAGCTTTTATCCCAGATCTAGATTCTTGGCCCTCTATCCCAAATTCAAATCTGAAGTCTCCTTTTGATTCTCCAACCATTAATTCAATCCCATTTTTGGGGATATATCCAACTCTAAATCCTCGTGTATCTGCCTTTAGTGGAGAGGCAGCTGACGCAAGCATTATTAGTCCTATTAACAGTTTTTTTGGCATCATTTTTTATTTCTATCTATTTCTATTATTTATAAAGTTTACTATTTAGAAGTAGTTAATTAAAAATACCTATTATAACTAAACTTTTACTGCTATTCTCCCATCTTTTAGAATTCTGACTTTGCCTCCAGATTCTGAGACTACTATTGCTATTGCATCAGTTTCTTTTGTTAAAGCCGCACAAGATCTATGTTTTGTTCCAAATCCTTCTGGAAGATTTGTTTCTAAAAAATTAATATCTATGTAGGTTCCTGTGCTTATGATATAACCTTCTTCATCTATTACGAATACACCATCTAATTGGGAAAACTCCTTTATTGTTTCTTTTATTGATGGATCTGTTATTTTTATTTTTTCATCTAAATTTTTGAAGGGGTTTATTATTAGTTGTTTTAAGTATTTGTTTAATTCTGATATGTTCCCTATTATGAAAGCTGTTCCAATTCTTTTTCCTTCTCTTCCTTCATGGGAAATTTCTAAGGCTATGCTTAACGCTGCTTCTATTACCTCTGAATTTATGTGTTCCGAGATATTTTGTTTTCCTATCTTGAAAAATACCTCATCTACGTCAAAAATGAATAGAACTCCTTTATATCCTGTCCCCATGGAACCATCTTCAATGCAGACTACTCTCTCTCCCTTTTTTATGTAATCTTTTGTTATTGCCTCCATTAAGATTTCTTTTACTGGAATTATTGATCCCGTGTCTAGTTTCCTAGTTTTTGTTTTATATTCTATCTTTTTGAAGATCTTGGGTTGGAGCCTTTTGAAGATACTTACTTTTATATCTAGGTTATCTTCGTCGTATTCTTCTTTTTCTATTCTTTCTATTGAAATTATGGAATCAGAATTTATTTCTTTTGCAATCTTCGTCGCTGCGGTGCCTATAGCTTGCTCTATTGGGTTCATTAGGCATTATTTAGTTAAGTTAAATTAAAAAGAATTTATATCTTGCAGTTATAGTTTAGCCTCGATGTTTTTGTTTTCATTTAGGGCTTCTGTTAGTGTTTTTCCTAGCTGAGATCTTTTATGAATCTGAATTTTTGATTTGTTTGAGGTAATTGCCGAGAATAAAAATTGGCCTTCCAAGGTAAATTCTATGGATTCTTTTAAAATGTTCTTTGGAAATTTGAAAACGATGTATTTTGAGGTTTCGGAGGCTTGGAAATCTAGAGTAGATTGTTTTTTTAGTTTTGGCTTTACTGTTAGTTTTATTCCTATTTTATTTTCTATGTTCTCGATTCTTTTTCCTTTTGTCCCGATTATTTGGGCGATATCTTTCTCTGGAATGAAGATGTTTGCTCGATTTTGGGAAATAAGTTCTACTTCTGCGTCTTTTGAGTATTGTCTAATTTCTTTTAGTAGTTGTTTTTCTGCTAGTTTTTGAGATGCTGATTTTTCTTCTTGTTGTACCGGGATGATTACGGTTTCTTCCCCGTAAGAGTATATTTCGTATGCTAGAGAGTTTTCAAAGAAATCGAAAACTTCAATTACTGGTCGTGCTAAGTCTGCTTCAGTCATTCCGGTTGGTACCTTTACAGACATTTTTAGAGTTAGTATCTTTTCTATTTTTCCGGAGGACATGAAAATTATTGTGTCAACTATGGAGGGAATTAGTCCGGTATCTGTTCGGCCGATGAATCTTTGGATTGCGTCTATTGCCGAGGCTGAGTGTAAAACTCCAAGGCATTCTGAGCCAGCCAATCTTAGATCCATAAATAGTTTGAAATCTGGAGTGTCTCTTATTTCATCGAAGATTAGATTGTCTGGTCTTGAGAGGAATAAAATATCGTGTATTTCTTCTGAGGTAGAGAAGTTTTTCGAATATTGAGTTATTTTGTTATCTAGTTGTAAATCTCTTGGGGATTCTACTGTTTTTGTTATTTTTGAATTGTTTGCATAATATTCTGCAATTGCTTGGGCTAAAGTAGATTTTCCAGAACCCGTTTCTCCAGCTATTAAAACTCCTCTCGCTTTTGTCTTTATTCGGTCTAGTAAGGTTTCTTCTAGGTTGTAATCATCTAGGTTTAATTTTTTTATTGGTCTTATGGCTGTTATTTCTAGGCCGTCAGAGATTGGCTTTCTTACTATTACTATTCTATAATTTTTATATTGTATTACTGTTGAACCTGAACGTGAAATTTCTACGAAGGATTTTGGATCCATTCTGGCTTTTTCGATTATCTCCTTTGAGAGTTCGTTCATTTTTTTATATGGGA